>Ga0207849_100027_pt1 | contig 252411 bp, 265 predicted proteins | sample TtaePargueraPR_12_FD_187277 | JGI IMG/M metagenome (GOLD analysis project Ga0207849, IMG submission 187277) | Aerobic enrichment media microbial communities from Bioluminiscent Bay, La Parguera, Puerto Rico - Tt and P2 (4) (SPAdes) | ecosystem: Environmental > Aquatic > Marine > Unclassified ... | reverse complement strand
TGATAGGATCAAAAGACCAGACGGGCCGGTGCTGCACCAGGTTTGCAGCAATGGCCGCCGCAGCGAGCACAACCAGCGGCACAAGCGCCACCAGCATGATGGTATTCGCAATGCCGCTGAAAAAGGTGCCGAACCCGCCGTTCGCCAATTCGAATTGATCGGCGTTGGCCAAAATGATGCCCATGGAGTCGGTCAGCTGCATCGCCGTTGCCGGCGCCATGAGGGCGAACAGAAGCGCCGACCCGAGGATCATGAACCAGGTCGTCACCTCCTGGCTTTTGACCACATCGCCTTTCTCGTGGGCGTCATCCAGCTTTTTTTGGCTGGGGTCCTCTGTCTTTTCTGACTTGTCGGGTTCGTCGGCCATGCCTCAGCCTCCCCGCAACATCATAAAATGACTTTCGACATGAGTGAGATACCACCCCATCATCATGGTCAGCAGCAGCGCCATGAGCAAAATGCCGATGGAAATATTCGCCGGCATCGCAACGAAGAACACCTGCACCTGCGGCATCAGCCGAGCCAACAGCCCCAATCCCAGATAAAACACCAAGCCAAAAACAATGAACGGCGCCGACATCTGTACGCCGATGGCGAAGGCCTGTGCAGTCGTGTCGAGCGCCACTGTCATCGCGTCTTCCAGCATCAACGGCGTTGTCGGACTGAAGACGGAATAGCTGTCATAGATCGCCGACAGGATGAGATAGTGCATGTCGGTAGCAAAGATCAGCGTCAGGCCGAGAAATGACAGAAAGCTGCCGATCAGCGCACCCTGAATACCGTTCTGGGTCGGGTCGGCGTTCTGCGCCAGGCTGAGGCCGGCCTGATAAGCAATCACGGACCCCGCCGTCTGCGCCGCTGAGACAATCAGGCGCGCAATACCGCCAAGAATGAACCCCACGGCGATCTCATGCCCGAGGGGCACGATGACCGAGAACAGATTTCCTGCATCATATTGCGGCAGCGTTTCGGCAATGAGCGGATAAAGGACCAGGCTGAACATCAGCGCGAATGCCAGGCGTATCCGCGCCGGGATCATGCCCTCGCCGATAGCCGGCATCAGCATCAGCATGGTGCCGACGCGTGCGAAAATGAGAATGTAGGCGAAGGCGGTTTGCGGCAGCCAGTCCAGACCGATCGTCATCCGCTCTAGCCACCCACGACGATGAGCGCCACAATCTGATCCATGTAGGCACTCATGGTTGCACCCATGAACGGCAGCGCAATCATCATGGTGATGAAAATCGCCAGGATCTTCGGCACGAAAACCAGTGTCATTTCCTGGATCTGGGTCAGTGCCTGAAACAGGGCGATCACGACGCCGACAAGAAGTCCCACAATCATCATCGGCGCTGAAACGATGATCAGCACCCAAATGCCCTGACGGGCCACATCAAGAACTTCGGCGCCGGACATTGGCTGTTCCTGCTAATGTGCCTTCAAACCTGAAGACACGTTCAAATCGGCATCCGCATGATTTCTTCATAGGCCTGGATGACGCGATCGCGGATGGTGACCATGCTCTCCACCGCCACTTCCGTTTCCGCGATGGCCGTCACTACATCGACTAGATTCGCCTTGCCGTTGACCATATCAATTGCCATCTGATCCGAGTTTTTCCCCGCTTCAACGACAGAATTGATGTTGTCGGTCACCATTGCCCCGAAATCCGGGGTCGCGGCAGTGGGCTTTTCAACTTCCGGCGCAGAACGGGCTGCATTGTCGATCAGGCGCTGTGCCTGTCCGTATGCGCTTGTGGCGACGTTCATTGGAATTGCCATGACGTTTCAGCTCCAGTGTTTGCGCTGGCTTAGCCGCGCAGGATATCGAGTGTCCGGCCCATCATCTGACGAGTTGCGGTCACGACATTGAGGTTGGCTTCGTAAGTACGTTGCGCCTCACGCATATCAACCGCCTCGATGAGCGAATTTACGTTCGGATAGCGCACATAGCCGCGTTCGTCCGCCGCCGGGTGACCGGGTTCGTAACGTGAATCGAAATCTGAAAGATCGTATCCGATCTTGCCCATCTGAACCTTGTATCCACCAAGCTCGCGATCGAACACCGAGTGCAAGGTCGGCACCCGGCGGCGATACGGATCGCTGTCTTGTGTCTTGGCTGCAGAGTCCGCATTCGCAAGGTTTTCCGCGATAATCCGCATCCGCCCGGTCTGCGCGTGAAGTCCGGTCGCCGATATCCTCAGTGAATTGAGAAAATCATTCATGGTTCAATCCCTTAACGGCCAAGTGCCGTCTTCATGATCCGCAGTGAACGCTGATAGACCGTCGTTGCCGCCTGATAGTCGAGCTGGTTGCTGGCGACCTTCATCGACTCATCTTCCAGCGTCACATTGTTGCCTTCCGGCGTAGTCTCAAAGCCGTTCATCGATTGGGGCGCGAACCCGGCAGACAAACTGCTGGACATCGCCATATGCCCCGGCTGCGTAACGGCCACGCCAATGCTTGTCGTCGACACGTGACGCATATGTTCGGCAAAATCGAAGGCTTTGAGATCACGTCCGGCATAGCCCGGCGTCTCCGCGTTGGCGATATTCTCCGCCAGCAGCGATTGACGCGTCTGGTGCCAGCGCATCTTTTCCTTTAAAGCTGTCAGCAGCGGCAAATCGTTCACACTCATCCAGCGACTCCCTTGGCCATGGGCAAATTCTGCCCAGTTGTGGTTAACGAGGTGTTAACTTTGCCGCGTTGCAGCGATTGATGCCTTCTAATGTGCACAATTGCTTCAATAAGGTAGGCATGATTTGCCGTTCAAGTTATGGAACGGCCTTCCAGCGGCGGAGGTAGTAGGCGTGAGTCTTTTAACAGGCCTTTTTGGTGGCGAAGACAATCAGATCATTACAATTCTGATTGCACTTGGTCTTGTTCTTGTACTGATCGTATTGGGCGTTTGGGCGCTCAAGCTCGTTATGCGGGCCAGCAATTCGGTGGGCCGCGGCCGCAATCGCCGCCTTGCTGTTATTGACTCGGCAGCCGTCGACCCCAAGCGGCAGCTCGTTTTGATCCGGCGCGACAATGTCGAGCATTTGATCATGACTGGCGGCACGCATGACCTCGTCATCGAAAACGGCATCGAGCCCCCTGCTGAATCGATAAAACCCGCCCGCCAGAAGCGCACACTCCCGGGAATCGGCGCTATTGCCGGACGGAATGGTCAATCGAGTGATGACGTGCCTCCGGTAACCGAACCCAAGGCACCCAAAACCGCTATCGCGAAATCAGAAGTCAACGTTGTCCCGGACGAAGTCCGGTCTCCTGAAGATGCTGCCCCCAAGCGCCCATCCTTGCGCTATACGGGGCTCCTGCGCTCCGGTAACCGTGTCGAGCCGCCTTTGACGGCAAAGCCATCGGGGGAAGTTGCCAACAATCCTGAATCGCAGCCAGCCGACTCAGATACAACCGGCTCCAAGGCCGAGAGTGCAAAGGGCGGCGGCGAAAGCGGTGATCACAAGAAGACATCAACAAAAGCAGGCTGATCGGGCAGTCTGGAGACCTCGTTTCTCCGGGCCATCCATCCTGCGCCTGTTGCTGATTGCAGCTCTGGTGCTTGTGCCGAGCGTGGTGTTGGCGCAGGACATTTCCATCGACTTTGGTGATGACGCGACTCTGACCGAGCGAGCCGTTCAGCTCATCGGCCTGGTGACCATTCTTGCGCTGGCGCCCTCCATCCTCGTGATGGTGACCAGTTTTACCCGTGTAGTTGTGGTGTTGTCGCTCTTGCGTACTGCAATCGGCCTGCAAACCGCACCACCAAACTCGGTCATGGTGTCACTGGCGTTGTTCCTCACCGCCTTCATCATGGGACCAACGCTGCAGCAATCATACGATCAGGGTGTGGTCCCGCTTATTGCTGGTGAAGTCGAGTTTACTGAAGCATTTGAAAGCGGTTCAGAGCCGATTCACGCCTTCATGCGCGCGAATGTGCGGGACCGTGATATCGAGCTGTTTCTCGATCTGACCGAGAGTGAACCGCCCGAAACACCCGAGGCAATTCCACTCAACATATTGGTGCCCGCCTTCATGATCTCGGAATTGCGCCGGGCATTCGAAATCGGCTTTCTGCTGTTTGTACCGTTCATCATCATCGACATGGTGGTGGCGTCGGTGCTCATGTCGATGGGTATGATGATGCTGCCGCCCATCGTTATTTCACTGCCGTTCAAGCTGATATTCTTCGTGTTGGTCGATGGCTGGCATCTCGTCGCCGGCTCACTGGTGCGCAGCTTCGTGCCCGTTTAGAGCCGATCAGGCCTGACCGGCACCCAGACCACTTTTGATGGGTGCCAACGCGCCCTCAACGCCATAAACCTCGCTATAGGAGTTGAGGAAGGCCTTCAGAGAATCGAACCCGGCAACTTCCTTGGCAATCTGGCGGAATTCAACGCTGGTCACCTTCACGTCGCCCGTCACGAAATCGAACATCGACCACTCGGGATAGTCATCGAGCTGATCGGCAAATTTGCTGCGCAACCGGGTCAGACCGATCTTGTCATCATCGAGGACATAGCCAACTGCAGCCTTGACGAGGTTTAGTCGTGCGCTCTGCGAGAACTGGGTATTGTTGCCCCGTGATGAATAAAGCTGCTCGATGGTCTCAGCCGCCTCGCGGTAGCGCTTCCCGCGCCAATGCGCATCGACCCGCAGCAGATCGGCGTCCCGGCCATCCATGGAGCTGAGAATATCCAGCGCCAGTTCATCCCGCCCGGCATCAATGAGCGCCCGCGCCTCCAATATCCGCCGCTGACGGTCAAGCGCCGGCGGCAAGCCTGAAATGCGTGTATCCCGCAACGCCTGCAGAGATTTTTCCGGGTCCCGGTTTGCAAGGTGGACAATTGCCAGGTCAGCAGCGATCTGTGCCCGCGCCGCGCCCTCAAGGCGGTTGTCAATCTGGTACCGCAGCAGTTCACCCGCCTGCTCAAGCAAGTCCACTTTCACAAGCCGCCGCGCCAGGTTGCGGATCATTTCGTCGCCGCGTGCACCGGACGGGGTGAGGTTACGGAAATCATAGTAGAGCGTCAGCGCATCGATTGGCTCAAGCGAATCTGCAAGTCCATTCAGGTAAAGATCGGCAAATTCCGTCCGCGCCTGATTGAGCATCCGCTCCGTCGAAGGGTCATCCGGGTGCGCCACCGAAGCCATTTGCACAGTCTCGAACGCTTCGCGGTAGGACGCCGTCAGGAAATACTGTTCGGCCAACAGTTGCAGCATGTCAGCTTCAAGCTCATCACCCCGCCAGATCATGACTTCTGTCGCAAGTGTTTCGGCAGCCCGTGCCGGGTCGAGACGCCCCATGCGCTCAAGAATTTTCATGGTGCGATAGATGGCTTCCACGCGCGTTGGCCGCACATCGATGGAGATCACCTGCCCCAGAGTATCAAGCGCTTCGTCGAACCGGCCAGCCGCTTCATCAATACGGGCCGAGAGCAGTTCAAACCGGCTCAATCCCTCCAGATCGAGCCCGGAGGTCGTTATCTGCCCCAGAAAACGCGAGGCCGTCTCCGTGTCACCCGTTTCCAACGCCGCAGTCACCGCTGCGAACAGAAAGTCCTGCCGCACCCAATCGGGATAGTCGGTATAGATCGCTTCAGACGCCAGGGCATCAGCGCGCGCCGCCGCATAGTTGCCGGCATCCGTGTGCGCCATCACTCGCCACATCTGCGCGTCAGCCATTTCTGCAATCTGAGGTGAATTGAGCGTCCGCAGCGCTTCCTGCGGCCGTTTGGTCAGCGTCAATGCGGCTGCGCGCGTCAGTTCCAGATCGTCGGAGAGTTCCTGCACTGTCAGATCGCTACGGAGTAGGTCCAGCACACCAAGCGATTCGTAGCTCATATCGTTCGCGAGAAAAAACCGGGCCATCTCAAGATGTATGGCATCCAGTTCGCGCCGTTCCGCCGATGCGGCGCGGCTCATATAGGTTTCCTGGCGCTCGATAAACCTGAGTGGCGACTGCTCTTGCAAGGATGTGAGGTTCATAAATCCATCGCGTTCAACGGCGGCAACCTGTTCGGTTGTACCAACCTGTCCTTGCGAAGATGAGACAATCAATCCGCGTTCTGCGCTGACAATGGCGGACTTTTCCTCAATCCGCACCGAGACGCCGTCATGGAGTGGCTTGACTACGAGTCCGTGCACCGAGCGCAGTGCCGAGAAATCGACATAGCTGAGGTCACGCACCACGCCGCGCGCCGGCGGATAGGCGGTGACGACTTCCAGAATGTCGCCAACTTCAGGATCGCGTACTTCGTGCACCTTGGAAGGCCGTTCCAGATCGGCTTCAATTTCAAACAGGCCCTGCTCGGTTTGCCGCCGCTCAAGCTCGATGAGTTCCGATGGCGTCAGTACCACATCGCCGAGTGACAGCACCCATGAGCGCCCCTCCGAGCCCAGCGTTGCCAACCGGTCTGTCGCGAGTGTCATCCGGACGATTTCGGTGCCGCCCGATGGTGATACCGAAAACGCGCTGGCCAGCGCGGCAAAATCGTCGCTTTCATCGGGCTCGCCAATGGCAGCCGGCGTATCGAAAATCATCCAGACCACATCACCACGACGGAATGCGGCAGCCGGTGTTTCCTGCTCGAAGGGAAAAACAACGCGCAGTGTTGATCCGACTTTGTCGATGAAAGGTTTCACCCGAGACTGCGTTCCGCCTTCCGGCACATCAACCGATATGCCCTCGGATGCCGCCATCTCCGTCTCGCCCGCGTTCCCGTCAGCAAGCTGTTCGGCAATCTCGTTTTCGGCCATCAATGTGGCAAGATCGATCGCTTCGTCATCCGGATTGGCAACGTCGAAATCAATGACATATTCCTGCTTGTTCTCGGCATAAAAACGCGGTTCAACACCTTCAGGCACCTCGAAGCTGACGGTGCTGCCGCTGGTACTGACGTTTCCTTCGATCGACAGGATTTCTGGCGGCAGGTCTGTGGAGATGTCCGCCAGATCAATCGGCACAGGCCAATCGAAACTGATTTTACCGGTCTGCCCGGACATTTCGAATTCACCCTCGACATCGATGTCCCATTCGATACGCAGCCGGGTGAATGTGGGATGGCGGCCAACACGCAGAACGGCCGTCGGCTGGTTCTCCCGCGCAAGTTTTGCTTTGCGTTGCTGCTCGGCCAACTCCGCGGCGCGCTGTGCCCGGCGTGACAGTTTTTCGACAACTTCGCGCGGCAACCCCGGCTCGATGCCCACCCAATCCTTGCGCAAAATATCGATATAGAGCTGCTCGCCTGCTTCGGTGCTGTTGACCTTAAATTCGTCCTTCAAACCGATGCGAATGCCGCGATCATCCGGATCGGTGCGGGCAGCGGCGATGAAGCTGGGCAGCGTCCCGCTCAGATCGGGCAGGACAAGGCTGACTTCGTCCTCAAAAGCGATGATGATAATTCCGTTTTCGACATCCACTGTGTAAGCCGGCATTTCAAGCCGGTCAGGGAATGTCAGAACGATGCGACCATAGTCGCGGAAATTTTGCACCTGCATCCGCGCCCGTTCCTGCGCGAAAGCGGCTTGCGGCAGTGCCGCCAGGATCAATACTGCAAGGCAAAGAAATACCGGCTTCAGCGCACGAACAAACGACGCCGACAACGCCTTCGCCTGTTTTGCATAACGCGCACTCATTTCAACCGCCGGACGCCAACTGATTCATGATGGTGGCAATCTAGCGATTTGTTTTTAACACCCCCTTACCCGGGATGAATCAGATCGTTGCTATTCTCCGACGATTTGCGGGAGGTCTTCGAGGTCGTCCACGGGTGCATCAAGACTGGGTTCAGGCTCGAACTCAGCCAGCAACAGCGTCAGATCCTGCGCTTTTTCCGTCGCCATTCCCGCCATGATGGGTGACATTTTGCGCGGGTTCATCGCCTGGGCGACACGCAGTAGCACATCCATTTCCAGATCATTGAATATTTCGGCGGCATCTCTGGGCTTCATGTTCTCGTACATGTTCACCAGAGCCGCAAACTGTGCGTCGTCCTGCGCCTTGCGCTCGTCCACCAGAGCCGCGATACGCGCCTCGATAGCTTCAAGCCCCTCGATCCGCTCCGCCAGACGCTGTTCCGCAGCTTCGACAACAAGCCTGCGCGCCTCAAGGTCGGTCGCCAGTTGATCGAGTGACGTCCGCCGCTCCGTCAAGCGCTCCAGAACCGCCCGCTCCGTTTCGTTGATACTGTCACTCGAGCCGATGGCGATCTTATCCCCGGCCTTGTTTTCGGTTACTGGAATCGCATCGATCTGCGAACTTGACAACGGTGCAGGTGCGGCCCGCTCGAACAGCGTTTCCGACGCACGATCAGCGGCATTGATTGCGTCTTCAGAAAATCCAGCGTCATCCTCAGCCTGCATCGTCATATCAGGTGCCGGTTCCGGCTGGGATTGCGCCTGCGCCACCGTTGTGCCGGTCAGCACATAGCTGCCGTTCGTCATCAGCCCGATGCCCTTGAGCACCAGCAGCGCAAGCGTCGCCGCGATGACTATGGGCAGCAGGCGGACAGATTTCACGCAGCATCCTCCCGGCTACGCAGCGTGTTCAAGCGTTCCAGTGCCGCATGTGCACCTTTTGTGGGTGCACGGGGCGTCTTGACAGGCGCATCGGCCAGCACTTCGCTGCGTTGTGCGACTTCGGTGATCTTGGCAATCCGGTCCATGACCGACTGACCGGCATGTACATGGTTGGCCAACTCGATGGCAAAACGCTCTGCTTCATCAAGGCGGGCCTCAAGCGCACCATCGGCTTCACTCGCCGCGGCCTTAAGCTCGCCAATCGCCCTGTGGGCGTTGTCGGTTGCCGTCACAAGGTCGGTGACCATCTGGCGAAGCGCATCCCTGTCGGCATGCAGTCTCTTCAGTCGTTCATTCAAGACAACGGCATAACCAATTGTCATAATGAGCAATATTGCTACCGTGCCTTCGATAATGAAACTCAAGGGTATGCCGCTCATCCCTGCTTCTCCGCCTGTTCGTCGATTGCCTCGAACACCGCCATCGTGACCTTTGGCGGGTTAAGAGGCCGCGTCGTGCGCACCGAAATATATTTTCCAATATGCCCCATCACCGCATCGGTGAGGTGCACGTCTCCGCATTTGAGTTTGACCGGATCGGACGGCGAACGCTCGAACATGATTGTGTCGCCGGCTTCCAGCGACTTGAGCCGCGATAATGGCAGCTCGAATTCATGTAACACTGCCTCTATCTCCGTATCCGCCGCATAGATTTCGGTAGCGAGGTGGCCTTCCCAAATGGGATCGCGACCGAATTTTTCACCCATGAACATCTGCAGGAGCTGTTCACGAATCGGCTCTATTGTAGCGTAAGGCAACAAAATTTCGATCTTGCCGCCACGGTCATCCATATCAATTCTGAGTTCGACCAGAATGGCGGCATTTGCCGGGCGGGATATGGCCGCGAAACGTGGATTGGTTTCGAGCCGCTCGAGGCTGAACCTGACCTGCGTCAACGGCTCAAATGCCTTTTCAGTATCCTCGAGAATAACCTCGATCATCCGCCGCGCCAGCGCCATTTCAATGGTTGTATAGGGCCGTCCTTCAACCCGGATCACACCATTGCCGCGCCGTCCGCCGAGCAGCACATCAATCATCGAGTAGATAAGGTTGCTGTCGACAGTGAGAAGACCAAAATTCTCCCACTCTTCAGCCTTGATCACACTGAGGATCGCAGGCAGCGGGATGGAATTGAGATAGTCGCCGAACCGGACCGATGAAATAGAGTCGAGTGAAACTTCGACATTGTCCGAGGTAAAGTTGCGCAACGATGTCGTCGCCAGCCGCACCAGACGGTCGAAGACGATTTCGAGCATCGGCAGGCGTTCATAGGAGACCAGCGCCGAGTTGATCAGCGCCTGAACGCCGGAAACCTCGGCACCACCACCCGCATTCGGGTCGAAGCCCAGCAAATTGTCGATTTCGTCCTGGTTGAGCACGCGATCGGTTGCCGCGCCGTCCTCATCGTCGGAATCGTCACCTTCGATCATGGCGGCCCATTCGGCTGCCATGGCATCGTCACCGCCGCCGTCGCTATCGGAGTCCGCGTCGCTCTCGCTACCCGAATCCTCACTGGGCAGGTCGAAGTCGTCCAACCCCCAATCGTCCGTCAGTTTGTCCTGATCGTCTTCGTCGGCCAAAAATGCCTCCTATTGAATCAGTATTTCCTTGAAGAGAATACTGTTCACTTCCGCGGGATAGATGGCGAGGTTGACGCGCCGCCGCAGTTCTTCCTTAAGCCGGTAAATGCCAGCCGATCCTTCGAGATCGGAGCGCCGCAGCTCCCGCAGATACACCTGGAAAGCGTCGCGGACCCGCGCCATGCGCGGCTCGACCACAGTCAGCATCTCTTCATTTGCGAGTTCCAGCGACACGGAGAGTTTCAGGAACTGCTCCTCGCCTTCGCCTGCCCCGCTGAGGTTCACCGTCATTGACGGCATGTCGTAAAAATAGGTTTCCGCGACGTCTTCCAACGGTGCCGCATCGCTACCACCGCCGCCGCCTGCGAACAGGAATACATAAGACGCCACCCCGCTCCCCAGCAGGATCACAAGAGCTGCGGCGCCAATGATTATAAAGAGCTTCTTTTTAGACTTTGCGGGGTTTCCACCCTCGCCGTCTTCAAGCTCCGCGTCGTCATCGAGTTCAATTTCATCGGTCATAGCGCGCGCGAATCCCCGGCTAACAGCCTTTTTACTACCGTCCCGCCAGCTAAGAGTGAGTTGGTTAACGATTAGTTACCAACGCCACCTCATGGCAGGAATTGCCCGGCAAAAACTTCCTATCCGGCAGCATAGTCCAGCCCTGAAAAACAGCGCTTTCAAGCTAACGCGCTGATTTAATTAAATTTCTCATTTTGGCACGCTTTCTGCTCAGTGGAGGGCGGACCATCGCTTGGGGAAGTGATCGGGTCCGGGAGATACGGGGGATAGCGCACGATGGAAAACGCGCAACTTATCGGCCTGTCACGCCAAGTCGCACTAAGGCGGCAAATGGATGTGGTGGCCAACAACATGGCGAACCTCAACACAGCCGGTTTCAAGGGCGAAAAGCTCTTGTTCGAAGACTATCTTATGCCGGTTGCCGCAGATCATGAGGTCACAGGTGACGATCAGCTTCTGCACTACACGCAGGACTGGGCGACGGTGCACAACTTCCTGCCCGGCGCCATCCAGCAGACTGGCGGCACATTCGACCTTGCCCTGAACGGCGACGGATTTATCTCAATCCAGACGCCAGACGGCATCGGTTACACACGCAACGGTCAGCTCAAACTCGATAATACAGGGCTTCTGGTGACGAACGATGGCCACCCCGTCCTTTCCGAAGTCGGTGAGATCCGTTTCGGGCCTGAGGAAACCGGCATCGTCTTCGGCGAAAACGGAACAATCCTGAGCAGCGCCGGCAACAAGGGCCGGTTACGCATGGTCCGTTTTGACAACCCCCAGGAGCTCACGCGGGTCGGTAGCACCACCTTTATGGGTGAAAACGCTCTTCCCGATATCGAAACCCGTGTGGTTCAGGGCGCCATTGAACGCGCCAACGTGTCGGGCATCACCGAGATGACCAACATGATCCATGTGAACCGCGCCTATCAATCCATCACGAACATGATGCAACGCCAGGATGAATTGCGCAGCACCGCAATCCAGCGTCTCGGCTCGTTGCAGGCCTGAACGAAAAGGAACTGAACGATGCAAGCACTTTATATCGCCTCGACGGGAATGGCCGCGCAGGAACGCAATGTGGAAGTCATTTCCAACAATATCGCCAACATGCGCACTACCGGCTTCAAACGGCAACGCGCCGAATTCCAGGACCTGCTCTATCAGGAGCATCGCCGGGCCGGCTCGCAGACATCCGACACAGGCACGCTGGTGCCGGTCGGCATTGAGGTCGGCTCCGGTGTTCGCACGGCGGCAACCGCGCGCATCATGAGCCAGGGCAATGTCGCCCCGACGGAAAAGCAGCTGGACATCGCCATTCGCGGTGAGGGCTTTTTCGCAATCGCACTGCCGAACGGCCAGACCGCCTATACTCGCGACGGTTCCTTCGAGCGTAATGCCGATGGTCAGTTGGTCACCATAGATGGATATGAGGTGCAACCGGGCATCGTTGTGCCCGAAGGCGCTTCCGACATTTCGATCAGCGCCGATGGTCTTGTTGAAGCCTATCTGCAGGGCGACGCCGAGCCGACACAGCTTGGCCAGCTGCAACTGGCAAACTTCGTCAACACCGCTGGCCTTAAATCGATTGGCCAGAACCTCTTTCTCGAAACGCCCGCCAGCGGCACCGCCCAGGTCGGTGTACCGGCCGATGGTATTCGCGGCGACTTGATGCAGGGCTATCTGGAATTGGCCAACGTCAATGCCGTGACCGAGATCGCCGATCTGATCTCCGCCCAGCGCGCCTACGAAATGAACGCCCGCGTGATTTCCGGTGCTGACGAAATGCTCTCGGCAACAGCGAACCTGCGCTAGGAGGCTGAACGATGACATTCCTGAAACGCACAATCGCGCTGGCGTCCGGGGTAATGGCGGTTGCGATCACTACCGCCACCCTCGCCGCACCAACCCTCAGAACCGATGTGGAAGTGGCTTCCGCCATCGTCACCGCGGGCGATCTGTTCGACGATGCCGGGATCAACGCTGAACGCGCCATGTTCCGCGCACCTGCCCCCGGCACCGCCGGTGCCGTCAGCATAGCTGCCGTCCGCGCGGCAGCTGCACGGATCGGCATCGATACCTTCAACCACTCCGGCATAAGCCGAGTGCGCGTGCAACGTTCCGGCGCAACAATCGCAGAGCCGACGATCAAATCGCTCATTGTCGCCGATCTATCGCGGCGCGGCATCGTGAAAGATGGCGTCATCGCCGAGACGGTATTCGATGGCGGTTTCGCCCCTATCCATGCAGCTATGACCGACGAACCCATTCGCCTAGACACGTTGCGTTATGCACCGGCCAGTCAGTCCTTTGTTGCCCGGTTCGATATTGCGGGCCGCAATCAGCCGCTAGAACTTCGTGGACGGCTGGAGCTGTCGGTGGAACTGCCGCATCTCAAGAGCGCGCTACCTGCAGGTACGGTCCTCTCGCCGGACGATATTGATATGCGACAAGTGCCGCTTCGTTTCGCTGAATCCGGAGGCTACGCAGAGTTCGAACATCTGATCGGCAAAGAGCTACAGCGCCCGAGCAGGGCTGGCATGCCGCTTCGTGTTTCCGATGTAGCCGAGCCGTTGGCCATCAAGCGCAATGAGTTTGTCACCTTCTACTATCGCTCCGGTCCTCTGACCGTCAGCATCAAGGGTCAGGCATTGAACAATGCCGCCGAGGGCGAACCGATTGCGGTTCTGAACCTGGTTTCCAAAAAGATCATCCACGGCGTCGCAGTTGCCGGGGGCACAGTAGAACTGTCCCGCAATCCCGCGCATGCCGGCTAGGAGAAGAAAAATGAAAAGCACGCAACTTATCACCATCGCGCTTCTGGCCTCCTCACTTGGCGCCTGTTCGATGACCGACCGCCTCGCTGCCGTAGGTGAAGCACCGCGCCTGACAGCGATTGCCGATCCAACTGCCGAACCCGGCTATCGTCCTGTCGTCATGCCGATGCCTGAAGCGGTCCCAGCCGCCTATCAGCCCAACTCCCTGTTCCGGTCGAATGCCAAGGGCTTCTTCAAGGATCAGCGGGCCCACAAGATCGGCGATATTCTCACGGTCATGGTGACGATTTCCGACAGTGCCCGCATCGCCAATCAAACCGCCCGCAGCCGCGCCTCGTCGAGCGAAGCTGGCGTGAGCGGCGTCCTAGGCTCACTCTTTGACAATTTTGCACCGGCTGAACTTGGTGCAGATGCGGAGATCGGCACAGATTCCGGCATCACAGACTCCGGAAACGGCTCGGTCAACCGATCTGAGAATTTGGAAACCCAGGTCGCGGCGGTCGTCACTCAGGTGCTGCCCAACGGGAACCTCGTCATCGAAGGTCACCAGGAAGTCCGGGTGAATTTCGAAGTCCGCGATCTGATTGTCGCCGGCATCGTGAGGCCGGAGGATATCCAGAACGACAATACGATTTCCTCCACCAAGATCGCCGAGGCCCGCATTGCTTATGGTGGCCGCGGCCAGATAACCGATGTGCAGCAGCCACGCTACGGGGCGCAGGTCATGGATGCGATCCTGCCGTTCTAGCTAACAACGCAGACTTTCCGGGTTTGGCGGGTTCGCCCGCCGCTCCCTCCCCGGCGCCGCTCGCATTTCCCCCGACTATGATGCGCGCGATGCCTCTCCGGTGCCCAGAACAGGCACCGGAACTCCAAAGGGGCGCAACCCTTCCCCCGTATGCGGTTGCGCCCCTCTCCCTTTTCTGCGACGCCATTTCCGAACACTTTTCAGGAGCCAGCTATGGCGGACAAAAACCAGCCCGCAGCCAAAAGCATTGGCGTTGGGATTGCCCTTGGCACCGCAATCGGCGCGGCTATCGGCATCGCCACTGACAACACTGAAGTCGGTGTCGCCTTGGGTGTCGCAATTGGCGCCGCTATCGGCTACTTCTACAACTCAGTCCGTAGCAAAAAGTAACCGGCATCTACGCCGGTTGATGTACCAATATCCTCTCCGGTGAACCCATGACCTTCCAGAAAATAGATGATCTGTGCCGCAATCTCGAGGCGCTCGATCACGCCCTCTCTATCCTCAATGTCGATGAAGCCGTGAATATGCCGTCCGGCGGTGGCGAGAAACGCGCGGAGGCCGTCTCGAATTTGGCCGGTCTCAGGCATGAGCAAGCTACCGCGCCGCAAATTGCCGACTGGATTGTGGCGGCAGAAGGCGAGAGCCTGCCGGAAGATCGGGAGATCGCGCTGCGCGAATTCAAACGCCAGTACACCAAGGCTACCTGTCTACCCTCCGATTTCGTCCGCCGCCAAACCGAGGCGACCATGCGCTCCGAACAGCTTTGGCGGGAATTGCGTCCCAAGGGCGACTGGACCGGTTTTGCCCCTGCCTTGGAAAAAGTAGTCGCGCTGATGCGCGAGGAAGCACAACTTCGTGCCGACGCGATGGGTCTTGAACCCTATGACGCGCTGATGGACCAGTTCGATCCGGGCAACAAGGTCGCTGAAATCGCGCCGGTGTTTGATGCCCTCAAGGCCTTCCTGACAGGCTTCATACCCGAGGTTCTCGAAGCACAGGAAGAGCGGCTGGCCAAACGTCCACTCAAGCCCTTTACCGGCCCCTACCCGATCGAAAAACAACGCGAACTTGGCCTCGCGGCCATGAAGGGGATCGGCTTCGATTTCAATCATGGCCGGCTCGATGTCTCGCATCACCCGTTCTGCGGCGGTGTGCCAACCGATGTACGCATGACCACCCGCTACCGCACCGATGAATTCCTCTCGTCACTGATGGCTGTGCTGCACGAAACAGGCCACGCCCTTTACGAGCAGGGTTTGCCCCGCGAAAACGCCCACTGGCCGTCCAATACTGCCCGCGGCATGGGCGCACATGAAAGCCAGAGTCTCTTCACCGAAATGCAGCTCGCGCGCAGCCCCGAGTTCTGGCACTGGGCCCTGCCGCTCATCCATCAGCATATGGGTGCAGATGCCATTCCCGATTGGGAAATCGAGGATGTATTGGCCCGCGTCAACTATGTCGAACGCGGCCTGATCCGTGTCGATGCCGACGAGGTCACATATCCGCTACACGTGATCCTGCGCTTCGAACTTGAGCAGGAACTGGTCAACGACAAACTCGAAGTCGCGGACATTCCCGAAGCCTGGAACAGCAAGATGAGCGCCTATCTCGGGCTCAACACTATCTCCGATCCGGCCAACGGCCCGATGCAGGATGTGCACTGGCCCGCTGGCCTGTTCGGCTATTTCCCCTCCTACACCCTCGGCGCCATGATGGCCGCCCAGCAATGGGGTGCGATGGAAAAGGCTCTGCCCGACGTCAAAGCGCAGATCGCGGGTGGCAATTTTGCCGAGATCAACAATTGGCGCCGCGACAATATCTGGAGCCGCGCCTCACATATGTCGACGCCGGAACTGATGCAGGCTGCTACCGGTGAGCCGCTCAACCCGGATTGCTTTATCGCGCATTTGAAAGCGCGCTACCTGGCCTAGTCGTCAATCGGCGCAAATGTCGCGAAAAGCTCGGAGGTTTCCGCGAGATCCTTAAGCGGAATATAATCGCTGCAGGCTGCATATTCTTCCCACATCTGAAGTACTGCGGGATTGGAATGTGCGGAAGCCATTGCTGCGTCAGATTTCCATTCAAAGACCTCGACAATTGTTCCATCTGTTGCACGCATGAGAACGGGAGCACGATCCGTTACCAGATCTTCTGCGAGCAATCTTGGATGATGGGTTATACAAAGCGCTTCAAGTTCAGCCTCGCATCCCGGTTTTGGCTTGTAACCAACGATCACGATGCGCCCCATAAATTCCCCTCCTAAATCAAAAGGCCCGCAAGCGGGCCTTTCGCAATCGTTTGTTTAATCAACCGCCATGTCAAGCAGATGACGGGATTCAGACTGTTTCACGCTATTTGCCAAGCGCTGCAGCAATCGTCTCGGCAACTGGTGTTGTCGGTCGGCCAATCAGCTTGCTGAGCGTTTTGCTGTCATCGAAAAGCGCACCTTCAGCAGCACACACATCGCCATTCGCGTAAATCGCTGCGACAGGTTCCGGCAAGCCGACCGATTTCAGTATTTCGATATACTGCGCTTCCGGCAAACTGTTGTAAGGCACCGACTTACCCACGAGTTTTGACACCTCTTCAGCAAACTCGCTCATAGTGTGGCCAGTGTCGCCCGCGAGCTCGTAGACTTTGCCTTCATGCCCATCTGTCGCAGCAACGACCGCCAATGCCTCGGCATAATCGGCACGGGCCGCCCATGAAAACTTGCCATCGCCCGCCGATCCGACGAGTGCGCCAGCAGCGAGCGCACCTTCTAGAGAAGCAGTCGCGTTCTCAGTGTACCAGCCATTGCGCATGATCGTTGCCGGAATGCCCGAAGCGGCAATAGCCTTTTCCGTTTCCTTATGATCGGCCGCTAGGATCATCGGTGAATCCAGACCTTTGAGAATGCTGGTGTAGATCAGATGCTTCACACCTGCCTTTTTGGCCGCGTGGATGACGTTTTTGTGCTGTCCGGGACGGTCATCAAAGTCACTCGATGAAATCAGTACCAGCGTATCAATACCCTTAAGCGCAGCGTCCAGTGTTTCAGGCTTTTTGTAGTCGGCTTCGCGCGCTTCAATGCCGAGATCGGCGGCTTTGGCTGGGTCACGCACGAGCGCGACAACATCCGCATCAGTGAACCGTTTTTTGAACGCGGCCACAGCAAGGCGCCCGAGATGACCTGTTGCACCTGTAATTCCAATCGTCATGGGTAACTCCGTTATTTCGTTGACGCCGCGTCATATAAATCGCTATCTTACGAATAGTAAGTACGCACAAAAAAGTTAGTGTCAAAAATGTCCACAGGCCACCAAACCCCAACCGCCGAACCGGCATTTGCGCCCAATGTGTTGGCCGCTGATTGCCCGTCCCGCGTTGTACTGAACCATATTTCAAGCCGTTGGGGCGGCCTGATCCTGATCTCGCTGCGCGAAAAGAAGTACAGATTCAGTGAGTTGCGCCGGCACATCAGCGGCGTTAGCGAGCGCATGCTGGCCCAGAATCTGCAAACGCTCGAAGCGGACGGCTTTATTATTCGCAAATCCTATGATGTCGTCCCGCCACATGTTGAGTATAGCCTCACCCCGCTCGGGCGCGAGGTCGCCGACATTGTCGCCAATCTCACCAATTGGGTGGAATCCAACCTGCATCGCATACCGAGTGCCAGTTAAAGACAAAAAAACCGCCGCAATAGCGACGGTTTCTGACATTTGCTTGTAAAGTCATATGACGCCGCGCTATGCGGCCGCCAGGCTACTCGTCACGGTATACCTTCTCATTGCGCTCATGCATTTCCTGCGCTTCGAGCGACAAGGTTGCTATCGGACGCGCGTCGAGACGTGCGAGTCCAATCGGATCACCTGTTTCCTCGCAATAGCCATAGGTACCGTCCTCGATCCGCTTCAGCGCCGCATCGATCTTTGAGATCAGTTTGCGCTGCCGGTCGCGAGTCCTGAGTTCCAGTGCCCGGTCGCTTTCCGATGACGCGCGGTCAGCGATATCAGGATGGTTCTGGCTTTCTTCCTGAAGGTTTTCCAGCGTTTCACGGCTCTCCCGGAGGATCTCATCCTTCCAGTTCTCAAGCTTTTGCCGGAAATACTCTTTTTGGCGGGGGTTCATAAATGGCTCGTCGTTCGACGGCTTGTAATCTTTTAAATCTTCCACAGTGGCACCCATGACGAGACTCACTCTACGAGAAAAGTGGGCTCTATATAGATTCCTGCCGCCAATCGAGCAAGCGACTATCGCGGCAACGCTTTATATTTGAATTGTAAAATCTGCGCGACAAACAATGCTACGCCGGAAAGCGGCCTGTCTTTGCCAGCTCGACGCGAGCCCGCAGTTCGATATCGGCAACGATGGCATCAAGTTCCGGATCGCCCTTCAGCTTGGCCTGCTGGATCAGCCGCATAAGCTGGGTCAATCGCGCGGGATTGAGACCGCCTGTCAAAAGATCAACCTTCATCTGCTCCAGCAGATCGAGCATGGCATCGGCGCGTTTGACGATCTTACGCTTGGCATAAAGTGGATCGTCCTCCGCCTGCAAAGCCAACAGGGAATCCACCTCTGTGACCGGCGCATTGGGTGTTGTTGTCCCTGCCTGTGCAGCTTCCTTGCCGAGGTCAACCGAAAATTTGGCACCAGACTCTCTGGCCCGCCGCGTATTGCTTTGGCGGCCGGTTTTGCTGGTGCTGGTGCTGTTATCAATCCGCATGATTGGCCGATTCAGTTTGGCATCCTCTGCCCGGCAAATTCTGCCCAATTATCTTAATAAGACCTTAATGCACCCGGCAACTCTTTCTGCCTTGCACGATTTGCCGGGTAACATGCACCGTCACACAAGATCAATTCGCCCACATTATCTTTGCTATTCAATAGCTTAGCGCTCCTGCAGCTGAAATCCCGTTATTTGGCACGCTTTTCGCATTTACATTGTCGAATTGCCAACAGCCCGTGGGGACGGGTGGCAGGAGATACGGGGAAGAGCGATGAAGAGCGCTTTCGGACTAAAACAGATGATCAGGACAGTGGTCGCATTGGGCGCAGTTTTTGCGGCTCTTGCGGCCACACTTGTGCCCGCCTATGCGGCAGCGGCGCGGATCAAGGATATTGTCGATATTGAAGGTGTGCGTGAAAACCAGCTTGTCGGCTACGGCCTCGTCGTCGGCCTCAACGGATCCGGTGACAGTCTCAACAACGCACCTTTCACCCGGCAGAGCTTACAGGCGATGCTGGAACGAATGGGCGTCAACACCAGCGGCGAAACGGTGCGTACTACCAATGTCGCCGCCGTCATGGTCACAGCAAATCTGCCGGCCTTCTCAACACAGGGGTCGCGTATTGACGTGTCCGTTTCGGCATTGGGTGACGCCAGCTCGCTGCAAGGCGGCACGCTACTCGTCACGCCGCTTCTGGGCGCCGATGGCGAGGTCTACGCCATCGCGCAGGGCCCGGTCTCAATCAACGGATTTTCCACCGGTGGCGACGCTGCCTCCATCGTGTCGGGTGTGCCAACCACGGGCCGCATTTCATCGGGTGCACTGATTGAACGCGAGATCGATTTCCAGCTTGGCGCACAACGCTCCCTCCGGCTCGCACTGCGCAACCCCGACCTGACAACAGCCCGGCGCGTGGCGCTCGGCGTCAATGATTTCATCGGCGCGGTTGCCGCCGTGCCTGAGGACCCGGCCACAGTACGCCTCACCCTGCCCATGAATTTCAACGGCAACATTGTCGATCTTCTCACCGACATCGAGCAGCTGGTGATTCAGACCGATCAGGCAGCCAAGATTGTCATCGACGAGAATTCAGGGATTATCGTCATGGGCCGGGATGTGCGCGTCTCCACGGTCGCTATCGCGCAGAGCAATCTGACGGTCACGATCACCGAGAACCCTGAAGTCAGCCAGCCGCTGCCATTCTCAGACGGCGAGACGACAGTCGTGCCGCGTACGGATGTGGAAGTCGCCCGGGCGGATTCAAACCTGGCTATCGTTCCGGAGTCCATCACGATCCAAGAGCTTGTCGACGGATTGAATGCCCTCGGCATCAGCCCGCGCGACCTGATCTCCATCCTGCAAGCCGTCAAATCAGCCGGCGCATTGCAGGCCGAAATCGAGGTGCTGTGATGAGCAGCACTGTCCCCCTGCCCGCCAATCTGAACGCGATGGCGCAGTCCAACCCGCAAGTTGCCCGCGCCAGGGAGCAGGCAATCGAACTCGAAGGCGTGTTCCTCAACACTCTGGTCGGTCAGATGTTCTCATCTCTCGACACCGAAAGCGAATTTGGTGGCGGTTATGCCGAGGAGACCTGGCGCTCGATGCAGGCCGAGCAGATCGCCAACACCATCGCCCGGAATGGCGGCATCGGACTTGCCGACCAGATCATGGCCGACCTCATCACAATTCAGGAGGGAAGCGGCAACGCGACCCCTAACCCCAAAACAACGAACGGAGCCTATTCGTCATGACCGCCGCTGAACGTCTGGCTGCGCTGGATCAGCTTCCAGCCGAGGATATTTTCAATCGTACCAACCAGGCTTTGACAGAACTGGTCGATGTCATGAACCGTGAAACCACCTTGCTCCGCGCCGGCAAGCTGAAGGAAGCCGGCGCACTCAGCGCCGAGAAAGCCAGCCGTGCACAGGACTACACCGTCCTTGCACGGGCCGTGCAGCGTGCTACGCCGCGGCTGGAAACCGAAGCGCCGGAGATGTTGCGCGCCTTGCGAGGCCGTCACGAGAGCCTCGCAACGCAGATGGCCGAGAACCTGAAAGTCCTCGCCATCAGCCGTAATCTGACCGAAACTCTCATAAACGACGTCGCCGCCGCAGCAGCCAAAACACAGTCGCCGCAAACCTACAGCGCAGGCGGCGCCGTTGCCGCCAAGCCACCGCAGTCGGCGAAAGGGCTGTCCCTAAACCGGGCTCTTTAACCCGCGAAATCGCGTCTGATTTTGATTTAAATTGAAACTAAATATCTAAAGGAAACGCGACAGATCCGGCTCATGGTACGTAAAGCCAATAGTGGCATGAGCAAGGATGAAGACCATGAGCGCCAGAATCGCGCCGGAACCGGTCAGCATAACTATTGCTCCGCACGTGGATTATCAGCCGCGCACGGAGCGGTCCACGCGGCCTATTGAGCCTTCTGAGGCCGCGAACGCCGACAAGCGCCAGAATCCCGGCACTGGAAATCAGCAACGCAACGCAATCGAACGCCCCCGTCCGCCCGACCGGCCGCCGGGCACGGATCCATCCGTACCGCCACAATCCCTCCTCGACGCATCACTGATCGCGTCCGAGTTCAAGGCATCGGCAGTACTGGTTGAGGTCAATGAGCGTGTCGAAGCAGCAGAGCAAAGCGTTTCCATCGTCCCCGAAGAAGGACCCGAGACCACACCGGTGAGCACCGAAGTCTCAGTGAAACTCGACGCGAAGGAAGACGAACAGTCCGACTATGAAGAACAGGCTGAACGCATCGACTCGGCCCGGGACAAAGACGAACAGCGGTAAGCTCACGCTTACAAATTCGTTAATAAATCAGATATGACAGCCGTTTGCTCTACATCATGGATGTATGTAAACGGCTGTTTTTATTGCCTTTTACACTTTTCTAACAGTGTGGCCTTTTACCCGCCTTCTTAACTTTTCCTCAAAGTCTCCAACGCATAATCCGCGCACGTCTCAGGAGGAGACGTTTAGTAATCGGACCTTGAATAGGAGTTCTTAAATGGCCGATATTACCCTCTCGAATGCGGTGCGGAACAATCTGCTCTCGCTTCAGAAAACAGCCGATCTTCTCGGCAAAACTCAAAACCGTCTCTCGACGGGATTGAAGGTCAATTCAGCACTCGATGATCCGACCGCGTTCTTTACAGCGTCTTCGCTTAATAGCCGCGCCGGTGACTTGAATCGTCTGCTTGACTCCGTCAGCAACGCTGTGCAGACCGTGCGCGCTGCCGACAACGGCCTCTCGGCCATCACCAAACTCGTTGAATCCGCTCAGGCGACTGCGCGTCAGGCCCTTCAGAAGCCTCTGGCTTCTCCGGCGTCTGTTGCAGGCACCGGGGCTTCGGTTGTTGCTGATTCAGCTGCGACTGCAACTGGTAACACAACAACTGCTGACGTTGCGGCAACTGCAGTCTCTGGCAACCTCGCCGATGATACAGCTGTTGACAACCTGACTGGTACGATTTCAATCACTGGCCCCAACGGCACCTATGTCATCGACTTCGATGGCGCGACAGGTACTTCGGGTACAGCGGCTGACTCGCTTGCCACTTTGGATGCTGAAGCAACTGCTGCGTCAACTGCAACTGGTTTGACTGTCGACTTCAACGTTGCTGGTGGTGGACCGTTCTCTATCACTGCAGCCGACAACACCACATCGTTCTCTTATACGACTGTTGGTGGCAACCTCGGTGGCGCGGGCGCAACCGCTTTCGTTGCTGCTGCGACTGTCACAGTTGATCCGACCAACGCGACTGTTGCCGGTTTCGACACCACGCTGAGCATCAGCATTGGTGGCGCGACTGCAACGACCGTCGATCTCAGCACGATCGATAACAATGTTGAGCTGAGCAATGCCCTAACTGCTGTTTCCGGTGGCACCATCTCTGTTGGCGCAACTGGTATCATCAGTGTAGCGGCAACAGCTACTGACGAAGACATCGTGATTTCGGCCTCTGGCGGTGACGCTGCGGGTGATCTCGATGACTTGTTCAGTGCCGGTGGTGTTGCGACATCGATTACGTTCGAACCTTCGAACGCCGATATCGCAGCTCTGGATGGTGAATCGATCAGCTTCACGGTTGGTGCGGGTGCTGCTCAGACCATCACCTTTGGTACTGATGATAGCAGCAATGAAGTCAGCAACTTCGGTGAACTCGAAGCTCGCCTGGCTGCAATTCAGTCTGCTGTTGGTGGCAATTCGACTTTCTCGGTCGACTCCAGCGGCAACATCACGGCAACGGCTGGCAACAGCACCGATTCCATCGTTACTGCAGGTAGCTCTCTCGCTACTCTGAACGAGTTTGGCATCGGCGCTTTTGACGGCACGACTGATCCGACCCAGAACACGGATCGTGCTGCGCTGGAAAGCCAGTACAACAATCTCCGTACTCAGATCGACGCGCTTGCCGGTGACGCCAGCTTCAATGGTATCAATCTTCTCAATGGCGATAGCCTTCAGGTTATCTTCAACGAGAACAATACCTCGTCGCTGACGATCTCAGGTGTGACGTTCAACTCAACCGGCCTCGGAATCACCGAGGTGGCTACCGACGACTTCCAGAACAACACTACGATCAATGCCAAGCTCAGCGAGCTGGACACCGCGATCGGTACTCTGCGTCAGCAGGGTTCGACCTTCGGTTCCAACCTCTCTGTTGTTGAAGTTCGTCAGGACTTCACCAAGAGCCTGATCAACACTCTGGAAACTGGTGCTGCCAACCTGACGCTGGCTGATACCAACGAAGAAGGTGCAAACCTGCTGGCTCTTCAGACCCGGCAGCAGCTCTCCTCCGTTGCTCTGTCCCTGGCTTCGCAGGCCGACCAGAACGTGCTACGTCTGTTCTAATCGAACTGACATACGCAATTCAGTTGGGAGGCGGGCCGCTTGGTCCGCCTTTCTTTTACCCGGAGAAGAATTGGCCGGCACGCAGGCTGCACTTTTCAAAGTCCCGAAACTGCCGCACCATCCATCTCAGGAGAATCAACAGGAGCCAGGCGCCGAATGCGCCGCAATTTGGAGGCAGAAGCCCATGTCCTTGAAAGTCGAACTCAAGCCCAACGAAAAACTTATTATCGGAGATTGCGTGATCACCAATTCCGATCAACGCACCCGCCTGTTTATCGATGGCAAAGCACCCATCCTTAGAGAGAAAGATATCCTGACTGCAGAGACTGCCGACAGCCCTTCAAAGCGTGTCTATTTTGCCGTGCAACTCATGTACCTCGAAGATGACATCGGAAGGCTGCAGGAAGAATACTTCACTCTTGTCAATGAGTTGGTGAAGGCAGCGCCATCCATGACGCCAATTGTCGATCAAATAAATAACGAGATATTAACTGGCTCACTTTACAAAGCATTGAAGGCAGCCAAGAAGCTGATCGACTACGAACAGGAACTGATTTCGAATGCAACAGGCGGCGGCACAAGCATACCAGCAGACAGCGAAAACAGCAGCAGATCCGCGTGACTACGAGGCGCAGGTTCTCATCAAGTCTGCGCAAAATTTGCAGCGTATTCGCAATGACTGGGAAGCCAATCGGCACGAACTGGCCGATGCGCTTTTGTACAACCGGAAACTGTGGACGGTGTTTCTCGACACAGTGACCAAGGATGACAATCCCCTGCCCAAGGCGATCCGTCAGAATGTGGCCAATCTGGGCATCTTCATTCTCGGGCATACCGTGGATGTCCAGTCGTCGCCATCGCCTGAAAAGCTCGATGTGCTGATCAATATCAATCGTGAACTCGCCGCAGGCCTCCGCGCCAAACCAGCCTAGGCGACTTGCGAATAGTCGAGCACAAAACAACCGCCGCGATTGCTCGTGGCGGTTTTATTTTGCGTTGCTGATCGGAGGTTTACCGGCTGACGTAGTTGACCAGCGACAGTTGCGAGACAATCGTCATCGTTTGATAGCTGGCCTCCAGCCGGGTCCTCAACGACAGAATTTCCGCCGCAACCTCCTCGATCGACACACCTTCAATATCCGACAATATGTCGTCCAGTTGCACCTTTTGAATGGCGTGCCGCTCATCGGCCCGGCCCACAGATGCACGCACAACACCCAGTTCGAGCGTTATCACCTCGAGAGAGCCCGGTGTGCCATTATTGGTTTCTGCAAGCCGCGCGGTCTGTTCGGTGACCATGCCCTGGTAGCGCTTGGTGGCGGTCGGATCAGCAGTGTTGAAGTCCTCAACCGCCATCGCCGCCAGTGACCGTACAAGCTCCAGCGGACCTGATTCATTGGCCTGCACGCCGTAGGAAACCGTTGTGCCCTCATCCACGCGCGCCTGCACGGTCCGGCGGGCATCGGGGCTGTCTTCGCCCGTGTACCAGTCGACTGTGTCAGTACTGGTCGCCGCAACCAGTCCGGTTGCTGTTGCCGGCGGTCCGTCGACCCGCATGGTCGTCTCACCCTGCCCGGCGAAGAAATTGTCGGACGCCCAATAGGTTGACGCCACCCGCAACTGGGTATCCGCCGTCCGCTCGATCTCTGTCAGGAACGCAGCATTGAAGTTTGCTGCGGTATCAGCTCGCGTCGCACCGATCTGAAACTCGCCGGGTGCACCGGTCAGATTTGTTTTGGCCGTCAATGTCATTGTGTGGGTCTTGCCGTCGGGCAGATCCACAGTCAGGCTAACGGTGCTGTTATTGGCCGGTTGAGCAGCAAATCGGACCGCCAGGTGGCTAAAAGCGCCAAGCGCTGTACCTGTGGTGCCGACACCATCGACGAGCCCACTACCCGTATTGGCATTGCCGCCGGCGTCTGCATCGCCCACCACATTGCTGATGGTAACGTTCGAGGCCGCGCCCGGCGTATTGGATGTCAGGGTGATGTTGGCGCCGTCATTGCTGACAGTCACCCCGCCAACACCCGCTGTTGCGAGCGCGGAGGTGAGAACGGCCTGCATCTCATTGATATCGTCGATGACACCATCAAAATTACCGACACCTGTCACTTCCGCCTGATTAATGGTCACCGCAACCGGCGCACCGCCATCTACGGAAATATCGAATGTGGTCGTGTCGCCTGCACCATAAGCGAATGCATCGGCGGCATAGGCAAAACTGTTCGCACCCGCCGTTGCCGCCGCGGGTGTCAACGCGGTGCTGATGGCTGTTGTGCTCGACGTCAATGCGTTGAGTTTCATACCGAAATTGTGAATGCCGTCCTCACGCAATGTGACGCTATCCGCCTGGATCACGCTATCCACTGCTGCCTGGAAATTCGCAGCCGTCGCCGGGGCACCGCCACCGATTTCAAATTCACCCGGATTGGCAGGCGGACCAGCGACAGCCGTGAACACGTGTGAGGCATTGGTGCCATCCGGATAGGTAACGTCGATTGTCACCTGGTCGCCTGGCGCCACTACACCTGCGAACTGCACATCGATCGCAGCCGGTGCGCCGGCAGGACCGCTGACCGCGATATCGACAGGTGCCGCTGTCGTTGCAACACCTGTGATCTCCGGGCGATAAGGTGATGTGCCAGCTGCAGCTTCCGTCAACCGCACAGTGTCGGCCGCAGGCAAACTGCTCGTCAGGGCCGCCGTGTCATTGACCAGGCGTCCACGCCCATCCGCACCCGCATCCGCAAGCCGCCGTTCGGCGACAAGGGTGCGGAATCCATCGCGTCCGTTCACGCCATTCAATATGGCATCAATAGTTGGCACCGGCGGCGCATCGGTCTGGCCACCACCGTAAAGATACCGGCCATTCACCTCGGTGCGCAGATTGTTGACCACCTCATCAAGGCGGGCGAGTGAAAGCGATTGCGCTGACACCATATTGAGTGAATCCGCACCAACGCCACCCGACATCGCCATCGACCGGGCATCGGCCTCGATCTCGTCGAGGCGCGACAATGTCGTATCGAAGAAGTCCAACCGCAAATTCACCAGCGACACGTTGGACTGAAAGGCATCCAGCCGCCCCTGCCGGGCCCGGATCGTCAGATCGTAGATGCGGTCGCGCCCGAGCTCCGAAAGTGTTTCAGCCTGCTTGCCGGTCGCCAGTTGCCCTTGCAGGTTGTCGAAGCGGGCTTTCATCGCTTCCACTGCGCCAAAGCTGCGACCTATCGGGAAAAAATTCTTGCCGATTTGCATGGGTTTACTCCTAGATCCGTATCAGATTGTCCAGCAATTCCTGGACCACGGATACAATGCGCGCACTGGCTGCATAAGCGTTCTGCAGCTCCATCAAGCGCGCCATTTCTTCATCGATATTCACGCCGTATTCGGACTCCATACGCTGCGTGACCGCTTCAAGCGTCAGCTCTTCAGTCTGCTTCGCACCGGCGGCGGTGTTGATCTGACCGCCCTGAAAGTCCAGCGTCTGGTTGATCATGTCGCGGACATTGCCACTCAACCGCATACCGCCGGTTTCAACTGACGATGCGCTGCTGGCCGTGAATGACATCTGCTCCAGCCGTTCGATCAGGTAGTCGGCACGCGCTGTGTCCCCCAGCGATGCCCCGGCCTGGTATTGCACCAGCAGCTTGTTGTTGTTGAGCACATCGGTGTTGAGCGACATCCGGCCTGAGAAGCCGAGTTGTTGCGTGTTGCCATCGAGGCTGCCCGTATAAGACGAATTGTTCAAATCCACGAACAGCGACAAGCCAAGCCCTGCGCCTTGCGTGGCTGTCACGGTGGTTTCAGCCACCATCGCATTGACGTCGGAGGTGTTCCCTGCCCCATCATCAACGATCTGCAACGTGTTGCCCGCCGGATTGCTCACATTGATTGCAGGACCAAGCGCCGTATCCAGTGCAGTGGCCACCGCACCGATGCCGCCACTGAAATCGAGTCCGATCACACGCTCACCATTGGGATCAATAAAATCCATCGGCAGATTGTTGGTGTCATCGACACGCACCACGCGCACAGTCTGTTCTGTGCCCGAAACGTTGTAATTGACCGTAAAGCTGTTGCCCGGCTGCACATTTGTCAGGTCGAGCGAAAAGCCGTCCGGCGGCCCTGCAACGGCTGTTCCTTGTGTCTCTATCGTCGACATCGACAGCGCCAGGCCGGATGCCAGTTCATCAAGCTGTGCCTGCAGTTCCACAAGCGTGTTGTCGCGCATGTCAATCAACGCGGCGATACGGCCCGACTTCAGCACATCCTGCTCAACCACATCGATGGCCAGCCCGGCCTGGGTGATGGCGGTAAGCGTGCCGACACCATTCAGCGCATCGTCGTAGTTGAACAATGCAGAAGCATTGAGCCGCCCCGCGCTTTGGAACTCAAATCGCGTTGCACCGCTACTATCCACAAGACTGAGGCCACCGCGGGTCATCAGATTGACGGTGCCATTGGCCGCATAATCGATGCGGGTATCCACCAGTTCCGAAATACTGGCGACGAGCCGGTCGCGTTCGTCCAGCAGCGCCAGCCGTGAATTCGGGTCCACACCGGCGTCCGTCAGGCGCGAATTGACCGTATTGAGGCTGGCAAGATCGCGGTTGAGACTGGCGACATTGCTGGAAATATCGGATTCAGCTTCCTGCCGCATCGACTGCACATCACCGCTTAGCCGGTTAAATGTGCCTGCAAGTGTTTGCGCAGCCGAAACGACTTCGGCACGGGCCGCGAAATCGTCAGGGCTGGTTGATAGTGCCGTCAGCGAATTTTCAAATGTCTGATAGACCGTGTTCAGAGAATTGGGATCGCTCGGCTTGCCCAGCATCATTTCGATGCGCTGCATATAGTCTGCGCGCAGGCTCGTATAACCGAGGTCAGCCGTGCCGCGATTGTAAGCCGACTGGAGACTGTCATTGAAAGCGCGTTCAACACCAGCAAAGCGCACATAGGAGCTATTGCTGCCGATGCCTTCGACAATGGCTACCGATTGCTTGTGATATCCCGGCGTGCCGGCATTGGCGACATTGCGCGACAACACCTCCAGACTGCTCTGGGTGGTGTTCATGCCCGTTAGGGCGTTCGACAATGAAACTGAAAGGCCCATATAAACTTACTCCGTGACACTGGCGGGCCGGTTCAATTCACCGGCCCGGCCGTGGGCGCGGTTACCGCACCATGTTGAGCGCTTCCTGAAGCATTTCATCCGAGGTCGACACGATACGCGTGCCAGCTGCATAAGCCTGCTGGGTGACGATCAGCTTGGTAAATTCCTCAGAGATATCCGTATTCGAGGATTCTAGTGAGCCGCCGAGAATGCCGCCGCTCGTATCGAAGATCGCTTCGCCGGATTCCGATGTTGCCGCGAAAAGGCCACCATCAAGACGCTTCAGCGAGTTGGCGGCGTTGAAGTTGGCGACCACCACCTGCGCCAGCTCAATCTGCTGACCATTGGTGTAGGAGGCCACGACGCGTCCGGCTTCGTTGACCGTCACCGAGATGAACTCACCCGCCGGATAACCGTTTTGCGCCAGTGCCGTTACCTGCGCCGTACCGTTGGCATCGGCGAACTGGGTAATGCCGCCCGTGTTGTGCTGCAGGTTGATGTTACCAATGTTGATGCCGTTGATCGTCACACCGGTAAGCGGCGTACTCGGAACGCTTGGCGACATTGAGCCTGCAGGATCAAAGTCATAGTTCACACCGGCGTTCTGCCACATGGGCTGTGCACCGGTGGCGTTCGCGTCTGTGAGATAGAACAGGTTCCAGCGATCCGGGCCGCCAAGCGCGGGGCTGTTGACCTTGGCCCAGCGCAACTGAACGTTCACAGGCGAGCCGTTGGAGGCGTAAACTGTAACAGCACCACCGGCAATTGAATTGGCCAGGAAGTCATTATTGTCCTGAGCCGCAATGGTCGGCACCATGTTGATCAGGGACTGATCAACCGGGTTAAACGGCCCGGCGCCCATGCCAATCGAAGCGGGACCACCTGCACCGGCAATCGTTATCGAATCCGTGGTGTTGGCGCCCAATGTGATTTCCACGGCACCCGGACCACCGGTCAGTCCAACAGTCGCAGTCGCTAACGCGCCGCCCTGCGCCTGAAGATCGGCCTGGATCGTCGCCAGAAGGCCGGTCATCGTATTGTTCGGCGCCAGGTCCGTATCAATGGACACGTCTGCACCTGCAACAGCTGCGCCCGTGTCATCGAAACCATAAGTCCGCGTTATGCCACCAGCGGTAACGCTGAGGGTTTGACCGTTAGCAAAAATCGTATTCGGTACGTCAGCGCCATTGATGGTGGCGATTGCACCCGTCGCTGTGGCCGTCACATCGGGCGGAAGCGCCATATAATCAGCCGGGTCAAGAAGCTCGCTGTTCGGCATAGCCGGGTCGTAGCCCGCATTCTTGGGCAGCTGCGGCAGGTTGAGCTGGTAGTCGATCCGCGTCGTCTGCTGGGCCGGCAGGAAGGCGTTTGAGAGCTGAATAACTGTCGGCACCGAACCGGAAATGTTGCCGGTCGACGGATCGATATCCAGACCTTTCAAGTAATACCCTGCTCCATTGACCAGGTAGCCTTCCTTGTCGATGTCAAAGTCACCGCGCCGGGTATAATAATTGGCCCCACCAAACACCGCCTGACCGTCATTCTGGCCGATGCGTTGCTCGACAACGAAGAAGCCGCTGCCATTGAGCGCCATATAAGTGTCGGTGGCGGCCGAAACCACGTCACCGGCATCCGTATTGGTTGCGCGCGACTGCGCCAGAACCGCACCGGGCACCTGCTGCTTGAGTGGCGCGTCAGGAATAAGGTCGAGAAACCCGGTCTCAATCCGCTTGTAGCCAGTGGTTTGCGAGTTTGCGATGTTGCCCGAAATATTCTCAAGCGCAAAAGCCTGCGCCCGCAGACCTGTTACCGCCGTTGCCAGAGCCCCATAAATACCCATTCATTCTCTCCGAGTTCACATCGGCGCACGCGCGCCCTTCGCCGGATAAAATGCAATTGGGGTGCCAACTCGCTAACTTCTTGTTTTTCCTCGTTTTAATCTATATTTAACTGCAAAAATGGCATGCCAAACGGAAATTATTACCACCTGAGGCGGCAATTTCTGCCGCATGATGTTGTCAGCGCGCCGGACCGGTGGCATTAACGGCGAGAAACGCCTTGGACGCGGGGGAAGTGGAACCGGAACAATGCTGTTCAATCACGAGAGCGAGTTTGGAGCGAACGGGCGGCGCGCCGTCACCGTGTTCGGCATGTCCGGCGTCGGCAAGACGCGGGTAAGCGCCCTCTTGCGCAAATTTGGCTGGTTTCACTACTCGATCGATTATCGCATCGGGACCCGCTACATGGGTGAATTTATCGTCGACAACTTCAAGCTTGAAGCGATGAAGGTGCCGTTCCTGCGCGATCTTTTAAATTCGGATTCGATCTACATCTCGCAGAACATCACCTTCAACAACCTTGAGCCGCTCTCGACCTATCTGGGCACGCCTGGTGACCCGGAACGCGGAGGGCTGCCCTTCGACGAATACCGGCGGCGTCAGGAACAGCATCGGGTCGCTGAGATTTATGCGCTCAACGACATGCCTTATTTCATAGAGCGTGCCAAGGCGCTGTACGGCTATGACAATTTCATCGCCGACACGGGTGGTTCTCTGATCGAGGTCATCGATCCTGCGGATCCGGAAGATCCGATTGTAAACATGCTGAGCGACAATACGGTACTGCTTTACATTCGGGGTACCGACGAGGACGCTGACCAGCTTGTCGCCCGCTACAAGGCGGACCCCAAGCCCATGTATTACCCTCCGGCATTTCTTGATGCCAAATGGGCGGAATACAAGAAGCTGAACGGTGTATCTGACGACAATGACGTCGACCCCAACGGCTTTGCCGTCTGGGGCTTCGAAGAGCTGTTGCATGACCGGTTGCCACGCTATCAGGCGCTGGCTGATCGTTACGGCTATGTCGTCGAAGGCACTGACGTCGCGACGATCCGCGACAGCAACGATTTTCTCGATCTCATGCGCAAGGCGATCGCCAGCCGGCGCGCTGCATGACGGCGCGGACGGCATTCTGGTGATCGCCGGAATCATTCATCCAAGCGCAACAGATCATTGAAAGACAACATAAAATGCCTATTCGCATTCCAGACAATCTGCCCGCCCGTGAGACGCTCGAAAAAGAGGGCGTTGCGGTTATGGATTCCGCCCGCGCGGCACGACAGGATATCCGCCCGCTTCAAATCGGCTTGCTGAACCTGATGCCCAACAAGGAGCGGACAGAAGTTCAATTCGCGCGCCTGATCGCCGCATCCCCCATGCAGACCGACCTGACGCTTGTGCGTATCTCCGATCACAAATCGAAGAATACCTCGGAAGAGTATCTGCAGACCTTCTACTCCAAGTGGGAAGATATTCGCAGCCGCAAGTTCGATGGTCTCATCGTCACCGGCGCCCCCATTGCACACCTGCCCTTCGAGGAGGTGCGTTATTGGCCGGAGATGGTCGAGATCATGGACTGGACGCAGACCAACGTGCATTCGCCCCTTTTCATCTGCTGGGGGGTGCAGGCAGCGCTTTATCATTTCCACGGTGTGGAACGCAAACGACGCCCCGAAAAAGCTGTCGGCGTGTATCGGCACCAGAACAAGAAACCGGGGTCACCCTATCTGCGGGGGTTTTCCGACGACTTCGCCATTCCGGTCAGCCGCTACAATGATATTGATCGTGACACGCTGCCCCAGGACGGCTCGCTCGAAATCCTTATCGACAGCGATGAGGTGGGCATCTGCATGCTGGAGGATCACAAATATCGTGCGCTCTACATGCTCAACCATTTCGAATATGACGCGCGTTCACTGGCGGACGAGTATGAACGTGATGAAAAGGCAGGGTTGAACCCAGCCATGCCGGTCAACTACTTCCCGGACAATGATCCGACTAAAATGCCGCTCAACAAGTGGCGTTCGACGGGACATCTGTTCTTCCAGAACTGGATCAACGAGATGTATCAGACGACGCCATACGATATCGACGAAATCGGTAAGTAACAGAGCGCTGACAATTCGATAAAAAGCGCCGGCGGAGCTCCTCAGCTTTCGTCGGCGTTCTCATCTGTACTGGCCGTCACCGCGTACTCACCAGAGCTCTTATCCGCCGGTGGGTCGGGAAATTCCTGGCTATTCAGGCCACGCGTTATCAATTCGCGGATCGCCGCCGCGCGCGAGGGTAGCCGGTTGTCGAAGCGCCAGTTGTCGATGGCTTCGAGCTCCTCGTCACTGAGCATGATCTGAAGCTTTTCTGTCCGCTTGGATATACCTTCGGCCACGTGGTCACCTTCCATCCAGCTTTTGATGTCACTTACTCCACTTACCTCAGTTCATGCATGAGGGGAAGTTGAATATGTCACCTCGGCTCCTCAAAAACAGGAGCTGCCGCAACCCCTTCAACTACATGAACCGCCATGCCTTGAGTAGCTTAACTATATGATTTTTATTGCTTTTTTGATCTTCGATACTATCTTGGAGGTACAGCAAGGGAAACAAATATGCCACTCCAATTGACAGTTATCACGGAGGACGATCTCACGGCATTTCACTTTGGAACGCTCGATCGTCACCTCGAGAAATCGGTCCGGGGCGCCCTTGAAAACGATGACCGGGCGCAGCGCTTGCTCGAGAAAATCAAGGCCCGTCACCCGGTGAACACTAAACGGAGCAAGACAAAGGAGAACGACATGACAGCCAACGTGCTCGACGTGAAAACCAATGTCAGCAAGCTCGATACCGGCATTTCCAACCGCAGCGATCTTGCAGATCAACTCGGAGGCTGCCTCGCAGATACGCTTTTGTTGATGATCAAAACGCAGGCCTACCACTGGAACGTGTCCGGTCCGTTGTTCGTGCCAATTCACGAACTGACCGAGACGCACTACCAGGACCTGTTTGCCGCGGTGGACGAACTCGCCGAACGCATTCGCACCCTGGGTTACCCTGCGCCGTTCAGTTCAGGACAGATGTCAGACATGGCCGCGATCGATGAGGAACAGGGTAAACCCACAGCGCAGGAAATGATCGAAACCCTTGTGGTTGATCATCAAAAGATCGCGCAGCGGTTACGTGATGCGGCGCTGACGGCGGACAAAAGCGACGATATCGCCACAGCGGACATGCTGACCGCCCGGATCGCCTTCCACGAAAAAGCGGTGTGGATGCTCAAATCCATCGCGGCCTAACCGGCGGGAATTCATCGCACCGAAGTTAGAAAGGAGAACGTCTCATGACGAACTCAGACGAACGGACACGTGCGCATATCGAAAAGATGCGTGGAGAACTGGAAAAATTACGCGGTGAAGCGCGTGCACTCCAGGGTGAGGCCCGCCTGCAGGCGGACCAGCACATCAACAAGATCAACGACCGTATCGCCGATCTTGAATCCAAGGCCAACAGCAACAGTGAAGTCTTCGGCGAGAAGATCGAAGACATCGCAGCGGCATTCAAGACAGCCTGGCATGACGTTGAAACAGGTGCGAAAGCGGCGGCCCGCGACATCAAAAGCGGGTTCAGTGAAAGGAGCTAATCATGTTTGAAGTTGGCGGCCTTCTCGGCCTCATCTGGCTCGGCCTGTGTATCTGGGCCATCGTCGAAACCCTCGGGTCATCGGCATCATCGGGTAAAAAGGTCCTCTGGATCCTCTTTGTACTCGTTCTGCCCGTCGTCGGGTTCATTGTCTGGCTTCTTGCCGGTCCGCGCCGCGCTCATGCGGTCGGATAAGGCACCTTAAAAAGGAGATACTCATGTTTGGACTTGCTATCACCTTTCTTATTGTCGCGATCGTCGCCGCCGTGCTCGGCTTTGGCGGCATCGCAGCAGTCGCAACCGAAGCGGCACAAATCGTGTTCGTCATCGCTTTGGTTCTGTTCCTCGCCTCTTTGGTCGTCTCCATCATCCGAAGAGGCAGAGCCTAGCTAACTGCTAGGCACCCCAGCGAGCGGCCCACTACCTCGCGTCCCCCCGCAAACGGGCCGTTCGCACCCTTTCGCCTTGCAATCCGTCCGCAACTCCCTACCTTCACACCACTGTAGTCAGGGAGTTTTTTGTTGGCCCGATCCCCCACCAATCTTGTCGATGAGGCCGGTATCGCCCTTGGCAACCTGACTGATGCCGCCAGTGGTATGTTCACACCAACGCTTCGGCTGGGCGTCACCGGGTTGAGCCGCGCCGGCAAAACGATTTTCATCACGGCGCTGATCCATAATCTGCTCACCCAGGCGCGCATGCCGGCGTTCGCACCCATGGCGGAAGGCCGCCTGATCGGAGCGCAACTTGCTGAGCATCCGGACAAGGCCATTCCGCGCTTTGCCTATGAACAGCATCTGGAGGCGCTTACCGGGTCCGAACCGTTCTGGCCGGAAAGCACGCGCCGTATTTCCCAGATTCGCTTAAGCCTCAAATATCAAAGCGCCGATTGGCTCGGTGGCATGTTCGGCCCAAGCCAGCTCAACCTCGATATTGTCGATTATCCCGGTGAATGGCTGCTCGATCTGCCGTTATTGTCGCTGTCCTTTCGGGAATGGTCAGATCAGGCCCTCGCACGTGCGGAACGCCCCGGCGCTCAGAATGAGGCAAAGCCTTTCCTCGACGCACTGGCGAAAATCGACACTTCGGCAGAAGCCCGCGAACCTGACGCGGAAACGCTTGCCAGCGCTTTCACCCTGTATTTGCGCGACTGCCGTCAGGATGGCAAAGCGCTTTCCACACTGCCGCCCGGCCGCTTCCTGCTCCCCGGAGACATGGAAGGCTCACCGGCGCTGACATTTGCGCCCTTGCACGCACCAGAGGGTCAAGTGCGCAAACAGAGCCTCTATGCCATGCTCGAACGCCGCTTTGAGGCCTATAAGGACGTGGTGGTGCGCCCCTTCTTTCGCGATCATTTCGCGCGATTGGATCGGCAAATCGTTCTGGTCGACACGCTGAGGGCGCTGAATGCCGGATCTGAGGCCGTGGCTGATCTCGAGACGGCATTGACCGATATTCTTGCCTGTTTCCGTGCCGGCTCGCCAAACCCGATCATCCGCCTGGTCGCCAAACGGATCGACCGGATTCTCTTTGCGGCAACCAAGGCGGACCATCTGCATCACTCGTCTCACGACCGGCTCGAAACCATTCTTAACCGGCTGCTCGCCAATGCGGCCCGCCGGGCGCGTTTTGCGGGCGCCGAAACCCGTTCGGTCGCCCTCGCCTCCATACGCGCCACAAGTGAGGATGTCATCGAGGAAAATGGTGAGGAACTGAACACCATCATCGGTACGCCGCAAAAGGGCGAGCGCCTCGGCGATCAGACCTATGACGGCAAAACCGAAATCGCGCTCTTCCCCGGTGACCTGCCACAGGATCCTGACGACGCCTTTGGCGATACACCTATCAATCTGAATTTCCTGCGTTTTCTGCCGCCACAGCAATATGCGAAAAGCGAGGATGGCGCGATCATCCTGCCGCATATCCGGCTGGGCCGCGCCCTCGACTTCCTCTTGGGAGACCGGCTGAAATGAGAAAGCCCGTTGCCCGCCCAACACAGCAGAAACAAGCTGAAACCCCGGTAGAACTGCGGGCGCCGCGCGCCTTCACCCCGCCCAAGGACACTGGTCCAATCGAGACCTTCACCGAAACCGAATTCGACGTGCCGATCGCCAATCCGCCGCGCCGCAAGCGCCACTGGCTCTTGCGTATTCTCGCAGCAACCTTCGGCATTCTGGTTTCGCTGGCACTCGGCCTGGCGGCGGAAGCCCTCATCCGCGACCTGTTCGATCGATACGAATGGCTCGGCTGGGCCGGATTGGCCGTGCTCGGTGTTTTTGTGTTGGCAGTGATCGTCTTCATTGGCCGCGAGGTTCGGGCGGTAGCGCGGTTGCGCAAGCTCGACGCCTTGCGCACGCGGGCTGATAAAATCCTCGAGTCCGATAAGGGCAGTGACGGCAAGCATCTGGTTGCCGAGCTCACATCGCTTTACAGGCAACGCGCCGATCTCGCCCGGCCAAGAACGCAGCTTGAAAAAGACATGCGGGGCCTGTTCGACGGCGCCGATATGATCAATACGGCGGAAACCAATCTTATGGCGCCATTGGATGCCAAAGCCCGCGCTTTGACATCAGCCGCCGCACGGCGCGTCGCCATCGTCACCGCAATTTCGCCGCGTGCCCTCGTCGATATCGCCTTCGTTGCCTATGAGAGCTTCAAACTCGCCCGTGCCGTCGCAGAGCTTTACGGCGTAAGGCCCGGCCTCTTCGGCTCCTGGCGTCTGACCGGCGAAATTCTTGGCCACCTCGCCGTCACCGGCGGCGTTGCGCTTGGTGACAGTGTTGTCCAGCAACTGCTTGGCCACGGTCTGGCTGCAAAAGTCTCGGCGCGGCTTGGTGAGGGACTTGTCAACGGCCTGATGACGGTTCGTGTCGGCATCGCCGCCATGCGCGTCACCCGCCCCCTGCCCTTTAAGGCACTTAAACAACCGCTGGTGATGGACTTCATGGCCGATCTCGCCAAAATCGGCACCAATGAAACCAAATAGGCGGACCAGCATGCCGGGAAACACCATCGAGATCACAGATCCCCGCCTCGGAGGTGCTGGCCCGAAAGTCTCGATCAATCTCCCGTTCACCGCGAATGCTCATAAACGGCGGACCTATGCGAGCGGCATTGTGGTACTTTTTTTCGGGGCAGCGTCGATCCTGGGACTTTTCATGATTCCAGCGGCCTTTCTCAAGATGCCGTTTCCGCTCAGTCTCGGTCTTGCTGTGGCCTTGCTGGCCCTGGTGGCGCTTGGCGGCGCGGTTTGCACGATGTACGCGGTGGCACTCCGTGATCTCAATCTGCCTCAACCGCTCATAAGCATCGATGACGACGGCGTTCTTGATCGCAGGATTGCCGATACCCCTATCCTTTGGAGCGAGATTGCGCGGATCGTCAGCCGCACCAAAGTCAATGGCGGTATTCTGCTCGAGCTGAAAGCGCCCCGCCCCGTTCGCTTCACGCCGTTCCGTGTTGGCGCCATATTCCACCAATGGGTTGCTCCACCACAGGGCGCTTATATCGCCATGAACGGGTTGTTCGGCCCGAAATTTCCCGAGGTGATCGTTTACGCCTTCGCCCACCGGCACGGCATACCCGTTTTTGAACACCGCACTCTCGGTGGACTGAAGCAAATCAACCCTAATCCCTGACGACGACGAAAACCGCTGCACTCGCCATGGCCGACGCGGCGCCGCGGCCTAGCCATTTCAGCGCCCTTGGATTTACCAGGAATTTCCGGGCCTTCGCAGCAAGCGCGATGTAAGGGAAACAGACCACGTAGAGAATGGCGATGGTCAGCACGACCAGCGTCAGATAGCTCTCGAAGGTCACAGCTTCGAGGTCGACCACCGTTGGCAGCAAAGCCATGTAAAATATGATTGTTTTGGGATTACCAAGCGTCAGGGATACGCCGCCAAGCAATGTTGCCAGCCGGCCTTTGTCCTTCTTCGCCTTGACTGCTTCGGGATCGACCCCGCCGCGCCAGAACGTCCAGGCGAGGTAAAGCAGATACGCCGCTCCTGCCAGCTTGATCAGCGTGAACACACCTGAAAATGCCGCCGCAATGGCCGTCAGACCTAGCACGGCGAATGTCAGATAGCAGAGATCGCCGATAACAATCCCGGACACAAAAACCAGCGCTGTGCCGAACCCGGCGCCAAGCGCCGTGCCCACTGCGGCAGTTATCCCCGGGCCGGGAATGGCGCAGGCGATCGCCAGCGCAATGATATAGGGAATGTAATCCAGAATGATCATGTCGGCAGATTGCCTGCCTATGCAGCAAAATCAATAGCTGGCATGAATATGGTGTCTGAAGGGGTCAGGCGAACAGCGCGTTCATCGGCTCCCAGTACATCTGATGCCATCCACCTTCGAGCATCTCTGTAGCAGCATCCGGGTGTCCAGCCTGATCGAAAGTCAGTCTGGTTTTACCACCCGCGTCCGCAAGCTCAAATTTTACAATCGAATAGACACCTTCCGGCCAATCGTTAGACCGCCACGCCTGTACGACCCGCGCGTCCCGTACCAGCTCGATATTCCGTGCCGAAATCGCACCGCCGAACAGCGATACCGCGCCACCAGCTTCTGCGTCGATGTGGGCCTCCCGGCCACCTGTCATCTGCGCAAATCTCTCCGCTCTGGTCAGAATTTCATAAACCGCATCGGGTGCCGCATTGATGGTGACTTCCTGATGGATACCCATGATCGTCCCTCGCTTGCCTATATTCATCCATTTGGTTGAATTTAGAACTATCGAAGCAACCTTCAATTGTCAACTCAACGGTTGAGCTTTATAATCGCGACATGACCGATACCACCCTCTCCCAAGCCGACCGGCTTGACCTCATTTTCCATGCCCTCGCCAACGCCACCCGCCGCGCCCTGCTGCAACGTCTTAAGCAGGGGCCCGCTATGGTCACCGAACTGGCAAAGCCTTTTGGCATGTCGCTTAATGCTGTCTCCAAGCACCTCATCGTCCTGGAACGCGCCGGATTGATCGACCGCACAATCGAAGGCCGCACACATGCATGCGCCCTCAAGGCCGATCCGCTCGCGGACGCTGAGCACTGGCTGATTTCCTATCAGGCCTTCTGGGATGATAAGCTCGACAATCTGGCGCAGTTTGTTGAATCCGGGAACGACATGTCATGAGCGATCTCGAGCTGACCAGCACGCGCGTCATCAAGGCCCCGCGCGAACGCGTATTCGATGCATGGACCCGGCCGGACATTCTGGTGAAATGGTGGGGACCCGGTGAGGTCATTTGCCCTGAAGCCTATATCGACCTGCGGGTCGGGGGCGAATACCGCATCGCCAATCGCGACCCCGATGGCAGTGTCGCTTGGATCACAGGCACTTTTGAAGAAGTCGTGCGGCCCGAGCGGCTTGTCTACAACTGGACGGTGAGTTTCGTAGCCCATGCCGCAACGCTGGTCACGGTGCTGTTCAACATTCACCCCGAAGGCACCGAGGTTGTGCTGACCCATCAGCGTTTTGCCGACGCCGAGGTACGTGACATGCATGCAGTGGGTTGGGCCGGATGTATTGATAAGCTCGAAGCACTGCTTGCTGCGTAGTCCCTGTGCTCGGGCAACAGTGCGCATTCGTATGTGCAGCGGGACTTCATCTTTGGATGGATGTATAAGCTTCGTGACCCCGGCCTATACACAGCTGCCATTGTCACGTCACGCGAACTGATTTAATCCAAGCATTGGATGCCTCAGGCGGAGGGGGAATGATCCGGGACATCATCGTCAGAATGATCGTGATTGCCGCCATTATTGTCGGCGTGGAACCGGCTGGCATATGGACATGGCTGGGCGCCCACCCCTTTTGGTCCGCTAAAGTCGCCTTTTTTGGCGTTGCCACCGGCGCTGCACTCTGGCTCCTGGTTGATTGGCTCGCCCGCCGCGCCAAAAGCGAAACATCGTCACCTGTTGCCATTTTGGTAGTGGCCATCATCCTGACAGGCACGGTTTCCTGGTACGGAAAAACCGAGTTCTCCGCCTCGTTCGCGGAAAACACGTTTGCCGGCCAGCTGTGGTATTATGGCTTCATCCTGTTCGTCGCCTGCATTTTCGCCGCCCTGGTCACAGTGTCCAAAGCTATCGTACCGAAAATCAGGCTATCCACGTCCGACGACGAGTAGGAGATCAGGCCGCTGCGCGTGGCGGATCGCTGTTGGTGTCGTCGCCCGAGGCGATGGTCTCCAGCCGCCTGATAAAGCTGGAGGCCCAGTTATCGACGGACCGTTCTTCGACGGTTTTGATCATCGCTTGCCAACGCTCGATCCGCTCAGCCTTGGGCATGCGCAGTGCTGTGTCGAGCACATGCGCCATTTCATCGATATCGTGCGGATTGACCATCAGTGCTTCGGGAAACAGCTCCGCCGCTCCGGCAAACCGGGAGAGCATGAGCACACCCGGATCCGATGGTTTCTGCGATGCGATAAATTCATGCGCCACAAGGTTCATGCCATCGCGTAGCGGCGTCACCATGGCGACCCGCGCAATCCGGTAAATTCCCGCCAGAGCGGTTTGCGGATAGGTGCGTTTCACATAATTCAGTGGCGCCCAGTCAAGCTCCGCGAACCGCCCCATCACCCGGCCACACGCGTCGTCCAACTGATCGTTGATCTCCTGATATTCGGCGATATTGCCGCGTGATGGCGGTGCGATCTGCAAAAGATGCACCTTGCGCTGCCACTCCGGGAACAATTCGAGCAACCGCTCATAGCCAAGAATACGCTCCGGAAGACCCTTGGAATAATCCAGCCGATCGACGCCGAAAATCAGCTTGCGCCCAGCAAGGGATTTTTCCACCAGCTTGGCAGTACGGCGGGCATTCTTTTTCTTGGCCAATGCGCCGAACGCCTCCGGGTCCGTGCCAATGGGGAAAGCCTCTGCGACCATCGGCTTCACATCCGGCGATCCGGTCATCGGATCGTAGGTCGAGGGCAGTTTGTGCTCCCCTTGCTGCGTTGTCAGTTTTTCGACGTCGCGTTGTGCCTGCAAACCGGTCAGATCATATGCGGCAAGGCAATCCAGCAAGTCGCCATGATTGGGAATGGCGGAGAAAATTTCCGGTCCCGGCATCGGAATATGCAGGAAAAACCCGATCTTGTTGCGGACATCGAGACGGCGCAACTCGCGCGCCAGCGGGATCAACTGATAGTCGTGCACCCAGATAATATCGTCCGGCCCGATTCTATCCTTGAGCGCAGCCGCAAACTGCCGGCTGACACTGAGATAGGCTTCATAATCCTGTGCGCCGAACTCGATCAGGTCGAGACGGTGATGAAAGGCCGGCCATAAGACGGAGTTGGAGTATCCCTCATAGTAGCGGCGATAATCCTGCTCGGTGAGATCAATCGTACCGATTGAAATACCATCAACCGTTTTAAACTGGGGTTCTTTATCAGGTGTCTCGGCAAACTCACCGGACCAGCCAAACCAGAAGCCTTCGCGTTCCTGCAGCACCTTTTTGAGTGCAACCGCTAATCCGCCCGCTGCCGGCTTGTCACCAGGTGTCCGGTTGGAAACGATAATCAAAGATGTCATGCAAACGCCTTCCGTTTGAACTCCCTTATCCCCCCGATAACTTTGACTCTGATACTACTTAATTTTCGCGAAAATACGCCCGCGATGTCAACCAGATGACTTTAGCAGAAATTTGAGCATATCAGCCGGACTTTCCAGACGGTAGCGCGCGATACTGTCTCCACTGCCGATTTTTATGCCGAAGCCACCGAGTGCAGCCGCTGCCCGCATGCCATCTTCATCCGATTTATCATCGCCAACAAAAACAGGTGTTCGTCCGGCGAATGGCGTCTCTTCCATGAACGCTTTCACCGCATCGCCCTTGGTGGTTTCGAGATACCGAATCTCCACCACCATCTTGCCGGGTGAGGCGTGCCAATCCGGATAACTTTGCAGCACATCCTCGACCACCGTCCGGCACAAGTCCGTTTTGTCAGGTGCAGCGCGGTGGTGGACTGAAGGTGACCAGTGCTTGTTCTCGATCATGACACCGGGCACGTCACCCAAACGCTCGGCGATTTCTGTGCGAATGGCAATAGCCGCGTCACGGACTTCCGCACCCGGATCAACCATGGACCCGTCCGCCCGGCGGCGCTCCATGCCATGGCTGCCGGACATTGGCAGCGTCAAAGGTGCGAGAAAACCCGACACATCGTCGAGTTGCCGCCCGCTTATGATCGCCAGTGCACCGTCGAGCATAGCCGAAACATCCGTTAGCGCATCGCGCAACCCATCGGGCACAATCACCGCATCCGGCGTCGGCGCAAGCTCGACCAGCGTGCCGTCGAAGTCCAGAAACAGTGCTGTGTCCCGGCTGAGGGTCGGGGGAGTCATGTCAGGCGGCGGCATCCTCGTTGCGGGAGCTGGGTGCAAGTTTCACCTTCAGCCCGTCCAGTTCCTCCGTCATGAGAATCTGGCACGAGAGGCGGGAATTCACTTCGACATCCGGCACGGTGTCGAGCATATCCTCTTCCTCTTCGGTCGGCCCTTCCAGTTCGTCGATCCATTTTTCATCGACGAACACATGGCAGGTCGCGCATGAACAGGCACCACCGCACTCGGCCTTGATGTTGAGGTCCCAGTCGCGGATGACTTCCATCACACGCCAGCCCTCAAGCGCTTCAAGCTCATGCTCGTTGCCGTCGTGATCGGTGACCAGAATTTTCATACGCTACCTCCCGCGGTGTCTAAACGACACCCAGTTTCTTCTGCAGTTTGGTCGATGAGGTTGTATATTGGAAGACAACCTTTTCGTCAGGGCTAACAATCTTCTTTGCCGCCTGCGCCATCAACGCCGACTCATGGAATCCCGACAGGATGAGCTTCAGCTTACCCGGATAATAGTTGATATCGCCGATAGCAAAGATGCCGGGCACGGAGCTCTCAAATTTCTCGGTGTCGACCGTGATCAGATTGTCATTGAGGTCCAGCCCCCAATCCGCCACCGGTCCCAGTTTCATTGTCAGACCAAAGAACGGCAGCAGCCGTGTAGCCGGCAAAGTCGCCTCTCCAGCCTTGGTTTTGAGATGAACCTCAGACAGCTCGCCATTTTCGCCTTCAAGTCCGGAAACCTGACCGATGTGCAAATTCATCTTGCCGTCTTCGACCAGCTTGCGCATTTCGTTGACCGTGGCCGGTGCAGCACGGAACTCATCGCGCCTGTGCACCAGCGTCAGCGAATTCACAATAGGCTGCAGGTTAACCGTCCAGTCGAGCGCACTATCGCCGCCACCAACAATAACTACATCCTGCCCGCGGAAATCATCCATCCGACGCACCGAATAGAAAACTGACTTGCCCTCAAACTCCTCAATACCGGGAACCGGTGGCCGCTTGGGTTGGAACGAACCACCCCCGGCTGCAACCACTACGACTGGTGCGCGGAACACTTCACCCTCATCCGTTTCAAGGCGGAAAGTGCCGTCATCCAGCTTTTCCAGCTTGGTCACCATGCGGTTGAAGTGAAACTCCGGCCCAAACGGCTCGATCTGCTTCATCAGATTGTCCGTGAGTTCCTGACCATTGATCACCGGGAAACCCGGGATGTCATAAATGGGCTTTTCCGGATAAAGCTCCGCGCATTGCCCGCCCGGCCGATCGAGAATATCGATCAGGTGGCACTTGAGGTCCAACAGACCCAGCTCAAAAACGGCGAACAGACCGACAGGCCCTGCACCGATGACAACCACATCGGTGGTTATTTCATTTACGCTCATTTATCTCTTGCTCTTGCGTTTTGTATTTGGGCGTCAGGCCGGTTCATTTACGGCGCGGCGGAGGAATGGCCGTGTGCCAGCGGGCACCTCTGGCGAAGCGCCAACAGGCTGCATGAACACGGATACGGCAGCAAGCCGGTCTTCTTCAAGTGCCTTGCGTGTCGCAGCATTGGTCACGATCAGCGCGTTGAAGCCACAACGCCGCATCAGCGGGATCTGGTCATGTAACACATCGCCAGTGGCCCGCAGTTCGCCATCAAATCCATACCGCTCACTTAAAAGGCGCGCCGTCGAATAGCCGCGCCCATCGGTGAACGCGGGAAAATCGATAGCAATCGAGGAGAAGCGAGACAAATCGCCAACGATGTCTTCCACCTTGTCACCCGGTGAGATCAAAAGGCCAAGCGGATGCTGGCTGTTCATGAACTGCTCGCGCTGTTCCAGAAATACTGGCAACGGCACATGGGTGTAGGACACGGCGTCCGCGCTATCACCCTCCTGCCATTTCCGCCAGGGATCAGCTTTGAATTCGCCGTCCTTGAAGAGATTTTTCTCTTTAGTATTCATCGGGTTCGCGATCTTGCCGTTGAAATCGAAATGGATGCCGCACTCGGTCTTGTTGAGGCCACGCCAGCGGCCCGAGCGCGGATCTTCGCCCTCGGCAACCGCGCTGGTGCACGGTGCACAACCGATGGACTTGTAGCCTTCCGAAAAGAGCGGATGCTGCGGCAGGTCATATTTGACTTTGTAGGCTTCGACATCATCATGCGTCCAATAGGCCAGCGGATTGACCTTGATGCGATCATCGCTGGTCAGCTCGAAATGCGGCAGCACACCGCGATCCGACGTCTGGAACCGTTTGCGCCCAGTCACCCAACCACCGTAAGTCTCAAGTGCGCCATTCAGCGGCTCGGTCTTGCGAATATGGCAGCAGCTATCAGGATCGGACTCCCACAACTGCCCTGTCGGGTCGAAGCGGGTGACATCGGCAGCATCAGGCGTCAGTGACCGGACGTTGGTCAGCCCGAACAAGTCCTTGAGCGTCTCAACATAGTCGAGCGTCTCGGCAAAATGCTTGCCGGTGTCGAGAAACAGCACCGGCATTGTCTTGTCGACTTCCGCCACCATGTGCAGCAACACGGCAGAATCGGCGCCGAATGACGACACAATCGCCATATCGTCACCGAGCAGCTCCCGCGCCTGGCGCAACACGCCGACGGAATCATATTCGTCGAACATGCCATTAAGCGCGACAATACCCAGCGCACGCAGTTTGTCCGGCTTGTTCTGGGAATGCTGAATGTTAGCCATTTCCATAAAGCGCCTCCTTGAACGGTGCATCACCAAGCCGGCGATAGGCTGCGATAAATGTTTCATCCGGGCTGGTGCGTGCGCCGATATACACATCGACCAACTTTTCGATCGCACCCGGCACATCCTCGGCCACGAAACCAGCGCCGAGAATTTTGCCGATGGCGGCATCTTCGGTTGCGTCACCACCCACGGTGATCTGGTAGAGTTCGGTACCCTTCTTCTCAACTCCGAGAATACCGATGTGACCCACATGGTGATGTCCGCAGGCATTGATGCAGCCGGAAATCTTGATCTTCAGATCGCCAATTTCCTTCTGCCGTTCCGCGCTGCCAAAGAGCTTGGAGATTTCCTGAGCAATCGGGATAGAGCGAGCATTGGCCAGCGCGCAGTAATCAAGCCCTGGGCATGTGATCATGTCAGTGATCTCGCCCACATTGGCCTCGGCAAGATCGGCGGCAGTTAGTGCCTCATAAACAGCCTTCAAATCCTCAATGCGCACATGCGGCAGCACAAGGTTCTGCTCATGGGTCACACGCAGCTCGTCGAACGAATAGCGCTCCGCAAGGTCGGCAACCACATCCATCTGCGCATCCGTCGCATCGCCGGGTGCGTCACCAATGCCCTTCAACGAAATCGTCACCGAGGTGTATCCGGGCTGCTGGTGCGGATGGGTATTGTTTTCGACAAATCGAGCGAAGGCTGGATTTTCCAACCGCGCGCCTTCAAGATCGAACGCTGTTGCGCCGCTATTGGCGAAAACCGGTGGCGCGAAATAGTCGGTGATCCGGTCCAGCTCTTCCTGCGGTAGGGTCAGAACGCCACCACGAATGGCTGCAAATTCTTCTTCCACCTGCCCCTTGATGACCTCAAGTCCTTCTTCGTGCACCAGAATTTTGATGCGCGCTTTATACTTGTTGTCGCGGCGGCCATAGCGGTTGTAGACGCGCAAAATGCTCTCCAGATAGGCGAGCAGATGCTCATGCGGCACGAAACCGTTGATCAGTTTGGCGATCATCGGTGTCCGCCCCATGCCGCCACCGACATATACCGCCCAACCCACATCACCATTCGGATTGGTCTGTGCCATCAACCCGATATCGTGGAACTTCACCGCAGCGCGGTCGTTCGGCGCACCGGTGATGGCGATCTTGAACTTGCGCGGCAGATAGGTGAATTCGGGATGGATTGATGACCACTGCCGGATGATCTCAGCCACCGGACGTGGATCAATGATCTCATCTGCCGCAGCACCGGCAAACTGATCCGTCGTCACGTTGCGAATGCAGTTGCCTGACGTCTGGATCGCGTGCATCTCGACAGAGGCCAGCTCATCAAGGATCTTGGGCACATCCTGAAGTTTCGGCCAGTTGTACTGGATATTCTGCCGGGTGGTGAAATGCCCGTATCCGCGGTCATAAGTCCGCGCGATATGCGCCAGCTTGCGCATCTGTTTCGAATTCAGTGTGCCATAGGGCACCGCCACCCGCAGCATATAAGCATGCAGCTGCAGATAAAGCCCGTTCATCAGCCGCAGCGGGCGGAACTGATCTTCCGTCAGCTCACCGGAAATCCGGCGCTCAACCTGATTTTTAAACTGGCTGACACGGTCCGCAACAAACGCCGCGTCAAATTCGTCATAGCGATACATGATCACCCTCTCCAAGATCCTGGCGTTCGGGGCCGTAAGGCGCTGTCGGCCCTTCGGCACGAATGCGCTCGCGTAAACGCTGGGCGACAACCTTGCCGTCCACCAGTTCGGCTTTTTCTGTTTCGACGCTGATCAGCCGGCCAGACGCCTTGGCAGAAGCCGTAGCCGCATCCAGCGCTTCCTGCTCGTCGGCACCAAAAAGCCGCGCCTTGTCGATGTCCATCTGCCAATGGCCATTGGCTGCGAGATATACAGTCGCTCCGGACAGAAGTTCGTTTGCCGTCAGAATTTGCATTTACGCTACCTTCGCCGCTTGTGTTGCCAATGCCTCGGCACCGGTCCAATCTCCATGCGCAACAGCATCGCCGATCAGAATAAGCGCCGGACCATCTGCAAATCCAGACACCTCACCGGTCAAGTCTGCCAGCGCGCCGCGATAGGACACATTGTCAGCCCTGCCCGCATTCACCGCGATGCCGACAGGCGTCGCCGGGCTCACACCCGCTGCCATTAATTTCACCGCCACGTCATTGGCAACCGATTTGCCCATATAGATGCCCAGGGTAATACCCTGTTGCGCCAACGCCGCCCAATGCGTGACTTCCTGTTCTTCGGCGCCATGCGCCGTCGCGATCACAAAACCGCTTGAAACCTTCCGCAAGGTTACGGGCGTTGCGCTGTCTGCAGCGGCTGCAAGCGCCGCTGTCACGCCCGGCACGATCGAATAGGAAACACCGGCCTTTTTCAGCGCTGCGATTTCCTCACCGGCCCGGCCAAATATCATTGGGTCGCCCGACTTGAGCCGCGCAACCCGCTTGCCCTCGCGCGCCAAACGCACCAGCAATGCGTTGATCTGCGCCTGAGTGAACGAGTGATGACCCTTTTTCTTGCCAACCTTGATCCGTTCAGCATCGCGCCGGCCCATCTGGACAACCAGCTCGGGTACCAGCTGGTCGTGCACGATTACGTCCGCTTCCTGCAGCAGACGTTGTGCCCGCAGCGTCAACAGGTCCTCAGCGCCGGGCCCGGCTCCAATAAGCCACACTGTGCCCCCCTGCTCACCGGTTTCAGCGTCCAGCAGACCGGTCGCAACGCGCCACGCATCAGAAACGCCAATATCCAATGCACCCTCAAGCTCAGGTGAATTCACCAGCCGCTCATAATAGCGCCGGCGGCTATTGCCGTCTGAGATCGCTGCGGCCACCCGGTCGCGCATGTCACCTGCGATCTTCGCAACCGCACCGAGTTTGGGGGACAGGAGCGCTTCAATCTTCGCCCGGACCAACCGAGCCAGCACCGGCGCTTCGCCTTCCGACGAGATCGCCACCGTCAGCGGCGCACGGTCGACGATAGCGGGGGTGTAAAAATCGCAACTGTGCGGCACATCCACCACGTTCAATGGCACGTTGGCCGCATGCGCCTCGGCTTTAACCCGATCCGCAAAATCCGTTTCCTCGGCCACGAACACCATGGCGACATTCTTAAAGTCGAATGCGCCCGTGACCGGGGCGTGCAGCGTCAGCCTGTCTTCAGCCAGAGCTTCAAGTTCATCGCAAAACGCTTCCGCATAAATCTCGACATGCGCCGCCGTCTTGATTGCCAGCCGCGTTTTATTGAGCGCTTCAATGCCGCCGCCAATAATGACGATGCGCTTGCCAGCGACTTTCAGCGAGATCGGAAATGTATTGAGCCGAGCCATGGCACACTCCATTGTGAGCCTAAGAAAATACGCTTCATGGCTTTTCTCAACAAGGCACTGAAATAGAATAGCTTTTATATTTCCATCGGATACGCTCCGATAGAACGGGGAATAGTCCTCGCATGCCCCACGAGGGAAATCATTTCCTCATTGGGCGACGTTTTGGAAAAGCGCTACAGGAAATCTGGGAAATGGGGCCTAGCCCTGCCGTTCGGGCACGCGCACAACAAGGCCGTCCAGCTCGTCGGTCACCTTGATCTGGCAGCTCAGCCGGCTGGTTTCGCGCACATCATAGGCAAAGTCGAGCATATCCTCTTCCATGACCGAGGGACCGCCCGTCGTCTCAAACCACTTTTCGTCAACATAGACATGGCAGGTCGCACAGGTGCATGAACCGCCGCATTCGGCGACAATGCCCGGTACATCGTTGCGGATAGCGGTTTCCATCACGGTCGCGCCATTGTCCGCTTCCGTTTCGTGAACCGTGCCGTTGCTTTCGATATAAGTGATTTTGGTCATGAGGGTATCCGGTTGATCGATACGCCGGATATAGCGAGGGGACACCAGCCCTGCAAGCACCAGAGCGCGTGCAGTGACCTCATTGCGTCTTAGTCGAGCAACAGCTCTTCTATATATGTATTGACCTCTTCCACAGCGAAACTCACATCACTCAGCGCTTCAGCACTCAGTGCACCGGTCTCCATAAGCTCGCGCTCCGCAGCGCGGGCGACGGCCGCCACGCCGTTAGCACCGACACCGGCGGCGGCGCCTTTGAGAGAATGCAGCCCGATCTTGAGTTCTTCGGGTGTACGCGCTTCAGTGATCCGGCGGCTGTAAACCCTTGTGCCATCAGCAAACATCCGCAGCACTTCCTGCTCCAGATTGCGATCGCCCAATGTCTGCTTTGCAAGGTGGACGAGGTCAATCGCCCGTTGCTGCGCGGGTTCATGCGCGTTGGTTTCGAATCGATTTTTGGGTGCCGCTTTTGCCACTTGCCGAGTTCCTGGTGCCGATACGATGGTACTAGCCTGTGGATAACCTAGTGCGCAGGTTATGAACACGAGCTTAAACCCAGAGAATTCGGGGGTTTTTGCGATTCGATAGATACAAGTTGCCTTGCAAAATTAACCCTTTTTTAATATTAATTCCCATCCAGGCGGTACTCATATTAAAACGTGTTTGTACCGGCGCGCGGCGGCGCGGGTTGCGGAATTTGACGGGCGGAGTCTGTCCGTTGGATTCGGGGTCGAAGAGCAAATAGTTGGTCTGTCTCCACAACTCGTTTCGCTGTCACCAAGGCATTTTCAGCCTAAGCGAGAGTTGTAATAACGAGTATGGCCAAACAATCGACCTCCCCCGCAAAGGATCCGGCGGCACTAGCATTTTCCGCCGTCGAAGCAGCATTAAAAGATTCCGTATTCAGCATTGAGGACGCCAAGTCCCCGCCAGCTGAACAAAAACAAAAACCTGCCAAAACAGAAAAACCGGCGGAAGCCGAACGGCAGCGCTCTGCAAAGCGCATTGCCGGTAAGACGTCGTCACCGGCCAATGATGACGCATTTGCCGCGCAGCGCATTCTGTACAGCATGCAGAGCCGCCCATCCGCAGCTCCGATCTGGATTGCCGCCCTGTTGTCCATTCTCTGGCTGGCCGGAACCGGCGTTATCAGCTGGCTGCGTTTTGGCGAACAGCTGACCGATCCCCAGCAATTTGTCGGTTTCAGCACCACTGCTGAGTTTGCCGGCCTTCTCGCTATCGCCTTCCTGCCGGTCCTTGGCTTTTTCGCCGTTGGTATTCTGGTGCGCCGTGCGCAGGAGCTGCGCGTTGCTGCCGCATCAATGACTCAAGCCGCCATTCGCTTGGCTGAACCAGAAACCACCGCTGCAGACAAGGTTGCCTCAGTCGGCCAGGCCGTGCGCCGTGAGGTGAACGCGCTGGGCGATGGTCTTGAACGCGCCCTCTCCCGCGCCGGTGAGCTTGAAGTGATGGTGCACAATGAGGTCACCTCGCTTGAGCGCACCTACTCCGACAATGAAGCCCGGCTGCGTTCGCTCATTCAGGAGCTTGCCGCCCAGCGCGAGGCCGTCGTCACCAATGCCGACCGTGTTCGCGAGGCGATTGTCGATGCCCACAGCCTCATGATCGAGGATCTGGACAAGGCTGGCGACCGTATGTCCAGCACCATTCTCGACCGTGGCCGCGATGTGCGTAATTCCATCGAGGAAGCAACCGAAAGCCTCAATAGCGCCTTCAGCGGTAAATCCGACAAGTTCGTCAAAACCATTGATGGCCGGACAGCTGATATCGTCTCGATGATCGATGAAAGCGCCGACCGCCTGAACCTCACACTCGAGGACCGTTCGTCCGCCATCTCCAACTCGTTTGACTCCAAGACGACCGGCCTTGCCAATATACTGGACGAACGTCTGGGCACCCTCTCGCAGGAACTCGACACCCGCGCTATCGCCATGGCGCAATCGCTTGACCAGAAGATCGACGGTCTGTCGACCACACTGGAGAGCAGCGGCAATGCCATTATTGCCGACCTGGAGAGCCGTGGTTACGCCATGAGCGGCACCATGGAATCCATCGGCAACCGCATCGTCGGCGAGATTGGCGGGCGTACCGACCTGGCCGAACGTACATTGACCGACCTGACCGACCGTCTGGACGAAACTATTTCGGTCAAGGTCAACTCGCTCGAAAGCCGCCTGCAGTCCGCGCTGATCGAAATCGAAAGCACCATGGACGAGACCACGGAGGCGGTGCAGAAGAGCCTCACCGAGACCGGCCAGAACACGCTGTCGCTCATCGGCGCCCGTGCGGAAGAAGCCTCCGTCATCATCGAAGCCCGGTTGAAAGATGTTGACGCCGTGCTCAGCGACAAGGGTGAAAAGGTCATTGATGCGCTGACCAATCACACCACCAACTTCAACAACTCCGCCAACCTGCTCGAAAACGCACTCGACGAGAAGACGGAGAAGCTGGACACGACCATCTCCAACCATCAGCAGGCCCTGACCGAACAGATCAGCGCCCGCACGCGCGAATTCGCCGAACAAATCGGATCACGCACACAAAAGTTGTCCGAAATTCTGGAGAAACGCACCGGCGAATTCAGTTCAACTCTGACCGAGCGGACCCGGACACTCTCCGAATCCCTCGAACTGGAAACCCGCAACCTGCGCGACGAGCTTGCCACCGGCACCACAGCCATGACCGATGCGATCCGTTCCCACACGGATGAAATCGGCAGGACCATCGAAGGTCAGAGCATCGAGGTGCGCCGCAACATTGACGACGCTCTGGTTGCCGTTACCGACACGATGGACGTGCGCTCCGATAACATTTCCACGATGATCACAAGCAAGATCGCCGATGTGAACGAGGCCATTGGCCGCGAGGTGGATTCTGCGGTTGCACGTCTGTCCGACGCCGAATCCAGCGTCACCGCGCGGATCGACACCGCCGCACTGTCCATCGCGGAAAGCGCCGACACGGCGGCCCGCAATGTCGAGGTGAACGTCGAGAAGGCGCGCTCCTCCATCACCGAGATGGTGGACGATCGTCTGGGCTCCCTGCCTGAGTCGATTACGGCGCGCGCGGATATCACCGCCGAGCGGCTGGCAGCCCTCAACGAAAACATCAATCACTCGCTCACCAAATCCATGGCCGATCTCGAAGCGAGCGCGGACAAAATGGAAGAGACCATTGGCACGCGCATTGTCGGCGCCTCAGCCAATGTCGCGAACGACATCGAACAGACCGCTTCACGCATGGATCTCGCAGTGCGCACCGCGCTTGAGCAAATCCGCAGCGCTTCCGCCGAGATCGAAGATCTGGTTGAAGTACGCGCCGTCAATTCGGTCGATCAGATCGCAGGTAAGGTCGAAAACCTCAACCGTACCGTGGCCGAGCACACCGACACCTTCGCCGAGTTCATCGACGCCCGTACTGGCGCGCTTGAAAACGCCTTGCAGAACCACAAGAATGTTCTGCGCGAAGCGCTTGCGGAATCCGCGATTGAATCCGAACAGCTTATGTCGGAGTCCAACTCGCGTATTCTCAGCGAGGTCAACGACGCGCTGTCCAAGCTCAACGACGGAAATCTGTTGCTTCAGCAGGTTCTCGAAGCCTCGGGCAACAATCTGGCAAATCTGGAAAGCTCTGTGGCCGATCAGACCGCGCACTACTCCTCTGTGGTCAAGACAGCGCTCGAAACCACGCAGGAATCCGGACAGCTGGTGTCCCAGCACGTCACGGCGCTGCAGAACACGATCCGCTCCATTGTCGACGAATTCGGCGATCTGTTGGGCCAACTCAACACCGAGGCCGGTGTGTTCACTGAGGTGGCCGGAAACCTCTCGGAGGCCGGCAACTTCACCATCGACACGCTCAAGGACCGTCAGCATGCCATGGAGGCACTCGCCACCAGCTTCACGGCCCGCGCCGACGAAGTGGATGAGCGCATGCGCACCTTCGCGCAGTCGATTTCCGAGACCGTCAGCGACACGGAGCGCCGTCTTGTCACCGCACGCCGCGCCATGGAAGAAGCGCTGGACGGCACAACGGACGCTGTTGCCGAGCGGCTGGAATCGATCACCGATGCCGCCGCTGGTCAGGGCGAACGCGCCGGCGAAGCCTTGCGGCAGGTGCAAGAACGCCTGATCTCCGAAATGCATATGGCGCTCGACGATGCCACCCGCCGCTTCGGCGAAACTGCCGACGCCATGCGCACGACGGCCAGCCAGGTTGGCAGCGAGTTGGAAGCGACCCGCAGCGAACTGCAACGCGGCATGCTCGAACTGCCGGAGGAAACCAAGGCCAGCGCCGCGGCGATGCGCCAGGTGGTTGCCGAGCAGATCGAAGCGCTCAACGAGCTCAATGCCATCGTCCGGTCGCAGCCCAGCACCCATGATGTTAGTGGTCGCCGCGCTGCGCCGCCACGGGAAACCAGCGCACCACGCCGCTCGGAGTCTTTCCCCTCGCCACGCCGCAACGATCAGCCGTCCGGTGGCGGTGAAGAACGGTCGTCCATCGCCGCGCTTGTGCGTCAGGACAGTGGTTCGCGCTCTTCCGCGTCATCGCGTGACGATAGCGGCAGCTGGCTGCGCGATGTATTGCGCAATGCCTCGGCCAACCAGCAGTCCGGTTCGTCATCGCGTGGCAATGGCGGTCTGAACCTGCGTACGCTCGTCGAAGATGTGGCCCGCGCCATGGATGAGAATGCGCTGGCCGACGCCTGGCAGCGCTACCGCAATGGCGAAAACAACGTGTTCTCGCGCCGGATCTATACGCTAACCGGCCAGGGCACCTATGACGATGTCCGCAAAAAAATGCAGCGCGACACCGAGTTCGCCCGCACCGCGGCCATCTTCATGGACGAGTTCGAGCAGGTCCTCTCGCAGGCCGCCAACGATCCGCGTGCCGCAGTGACCATGGAAGAGCATCTCGCCTCCGATCGCGGCAAGCTCTACACCATGCTCGCACACGCCAATGGCCGCTTGAGCTAAACAACCGGTACCAAACACCAAAAGGCCCGGTAACGACCGGGCCTTTTTTATGTGCGCATCTCAAATCAAGCGGCAACGCGGTCCGCTGTCACCACCGGTACGAGTGCCGACCGGAACTGCGCCGCACAATGCGCCCAGGTGAAGCTCTCAGCGTGCCGCCGTGCCGCCTGCCGGGACAAGGTCAGTGCCTTACGCACAGCCTCGCCAAGATCGTCATGCAAAGCGCCGGCGTTGTCGTCCGTTAGCACGTCGATAGGCCCGGTCACCGGATAAGCGGCCACCGGCACACCGCATGACAATGCTTCTATGATCACATTGCCAAATGTATCCGTCTTGCTCGGAAATACAAAAGCATCCGCGCTGCGATAGATGGCTGTCAGTTCCGCGCCTGTCCGCCGCCCCAGAAAGTGCACGCTCGGATAAGCAGCCTTGAGCGCCTCGATCTGCGGGCCATCACCAACGACGATTTTACTGCCCGGCACATCGAGATCGAGAAACGCCGAAACATTCTTTTCAACCGCTACGCGTCCGACATACAAAAGATGCGGCCCCGGAATGTCTGCAAAATGCGTTTTGGCACCCGGCGAAAACAATTGCCCGTCGACGCCGCGCGACCAGACCTTGATGTTGGAAAAGCCGCGCATTCCCAAATCAGTCGCGACAGACGTCGTCGGCACCAGCGTCCGCGCCGCACCGGAATGGAACCAGCGTAAATAGTAGTAGCTGAGTTCGGTTGGCACCTCCGGCGGCAATGGCATGCGCGCCGCCACATATTCAGGGAACCGGGTATGATAACTGGTAGTGTATTGCAGCCCGCTAAAGTCGCAATGCAGCCGCGCCTGCAGACCAAGCGGTCCTTCAGTTGCGATATGGATATGGTCCGGTGCGTTCCGGGAAATGAATTCACCAACAGCACCCGGCGGCGCCAGTGCAAGTTGAATTTCAGGATAGGTGGGCAACGGCCAGGTCCAGAACAGTTCCGGGGTCAAAAAGACCACATGGTCGCCATTTCGCATCAATTCTGTGCCAACGGAACTCAGACACCGCACTACGCCATTTGTTTGCGGTTTCCAGGCATCCGTGACAATCAGAATTTTAGCCACTCACCTTCGCCTTTTTTCGTCGCCGGGCGCTTCGCTTGGCCTTGGGCACGGTTTCGGTCCACCGGATCAGCTCAAACGCGCCATCAAAGGTTTCAGCAACCGCAGTACAACTTTCGACCCAGTCGCCAGTGTTGATGTAGTGGATACCTAACCTGTCATGCATGTCAGCATGATGAATGTGACCGCAAATAACGCCATCAACGCCGGACTGCTGCGCTTCGAGCGACAATGCCTCTTCAAACCGGCCGATCACGCTTACCGCGCCCTTCACCTTCTGCTTCGCCCAGGCTGAAAGCGACCAGTAGCTCAGTCCCAGCCGGCGGCGGACCCAATTGATGAAAATATTGACGCGTAGTGCAAAATTGTAGGCCCAGTCGCCCACATGGGCGAGCCACTTGGCATGACGCACGACAACGTCGAACTGGTCGCCATGGATCACCAGATAGGTACGCCCCTGCGCGCTTGTGTGGATGGTCCGATCGACAAATTCGACTTCGCCGAAATAGGTGCCCAGATACTCGCGCAGGAACTCATCATGATTGCCCGGCAGATAAACGATCCGCGCGCCACGGCCGGCTTTCTCCAGCAGAATCTGCATGAGCTCGTTATATTCCGGCGGCCAGCGCCAGGTCTTTTGCAGCCGCCAGCCATCCAGAATATCACCGACAAGATAGATCATGTCGGCGTCATGTTTGCGCAGGAAGTCGAGAAGGCGCACCAACTGAATGGTCTTCATGCCAAGATGGACATCCGATATGAACAGCGCCCTTACGCGCTTCACCTCGTTCTGCTCTGCCATGGTGCGAATCTGCCCTCCCATCCCGGCAACGTGCGGACAATGCCGCGCTTGCGCGACGGTATTATGACGTCATTGGTCGGCCATACTAAATCAGAAACAGCACTACGGCCACGGTCATCAACCCGGCAAGGACCATACCGAGATACTTTTCCCCGCCGGTTCGCTTCAGGAACCGTTGCAGTTCCTGGCCGAACACAATCCACACAAGGCTCGACAATGGCGCCAGCGCCAGGCACCCGAGTGTGAGCCAGATGATGCTCATCAAGCGCCCCTCGCCCGGCACAATGAACGCGGCGACAAAACTCACACCCATGGCCCAGGCCTTTGGGTTGATCCATTGAAACAGTGCCGCCTCATAAAGGCGCATTGGGCGCTCCGCGCCCTCGGCGCTGCCAATCTTCAGCCCCAGCAGGTTCCAGGCCATCCAGAGAAAATAGGCGGCAGCCAGATATTTCATGATGGTTTTGAGCACGGGAAACAAGGTGAAAACCTCCCCTAGCCCCAGCCCGATACCGAACACCATGAATGGAAAACCCAGTACGATGCCAATCGCATGCGGCACCGTTGCCACGGCACCGAACTTGGCCGCCGATGTCATCAGCATGAGATTGTTGGGACCGGGCGTGAAATATGCCGGAACGGTCAGCAGGAGAAATCCTGCAATCAGCGCCATATCCATCTTGACTTACCTTATGTCAGCATTGCTGACCAATTAGCACGCGCTGATAGCGCCCACAAGTGTCATATCATCCTAGATGAGAGAAGAATATAGGACTGCCGCCCTGCACTTTCCAGAGTTCCGGGATTGCTCGATTTCGAGCACACGGGCCCACTCCAGCCAGTTGGCTGGTTTGCGCTGAACAAAGCGCCAGGTAACGGCCTTATCCGTCACATGGACGCGTGGCACCAGACTCTCTGGTATCCGTGCCCAGTCGTCCTTAAATCCATCACTATCGAACCGGGCACAAACCGCCTCCGTAACGTCGTCGGTGTAATTGTTGTCGCTATCGGGACGAGCACGCCCCACAATGTGCCAGAGATTGCGATATTGCGCATGCTCTTCGACAAACCGTGCTGCTTTCAAGTCATCATAAACGAGCACACCTGCAATGCCGCCGCCAAGTCCCATGGCAACCAAAAGCGCACAGCCCAGCAGCCAGAGAAATGTGCGCCGTAACGTCACTGTTCTCGCACCGGCAGCCTGAGCTTCAACGCGGCGATGCGCTGATAGCTTTCGACAATACGTTCACGAAACGCCGGATCCCGGTTCGCCTCATCCACCAGGATTGTGTGCACTTTAGCAGCGAGTTCAGGATCATATTCCGCTGTGTTGGAGAACAGCAGAATGTCCGTTCCGGCCCGCACTGCCCGCAAGATAGCGTCCCTGAAGCCGAAATGCGCACGCACTGCAGACATCTCCATGTCATCGCTGATTACCACCCCATCGAAGTTCAATTGCCGGCGCAGTACGCCTGTTATCCAGTTCGGTGACAGGCTGGAGGGCGGCTGTGCATCCTCTGTGGTAACGAACTTTTCGTGGAACAGATGCCCCACCATGACCATGTCGACATTCCCTGTTGCTAAAAGCGTGCGGTACGGATCCAGTTCGCGCGCCTGCCAACTGGTAGTGATGTCCACAAACCCCAGATGGCTGTCGCTGTCGCTCGATCCGTGCCCCGGAAAATGCTTCAGCGCAGTCAGCAATCCGGCATTATGATGCGCCAGAATAAATGCCGTCGCATATTGCGCCACCCGCTTGGCATCATCTCCATATGAACGTCCGAACCGGGCGATCACGGGATTGGCCCGGTTAATGTTGAGATCGACCACCGGCCCGAAATTGAGATTGAACCCCAGCCCGGCCAATGATCGCGCCATGTTGTCATAAACCTGCACAGCGTTTTGCGGGGACTGTCCGCGGGCAATATCAGCGGCTGACTGAATTTCGCGAAAACCAACGTCCCGCGTCAGCCGCTCAACGGACCCGCCTTCCTGATCGATAGCGATGAAGGGGGGCATATCTCCGGCGGCTTGCAGGAAACCACGGTTCATCGCTGTGACATTCTCCAGCGAAGTTACGTTCTGTTTGAGATACATCACCCCGCCAACTTCACCGGCGGCAATCTTGTCGCGCAGGGTGCGCACATCATGGGCCGCAACATTGGCGCCCCGAAAACCCACCAGGATCATCTGGCCGGCCATCTCTTCCAGCGTCGCCGCCCGAACCGGGAGTACGCTGAAGATCAGGAAACATGCAATAAGGAGGTTAGCTGCCCGCTTGCGCGATCTTTTGCAACGGCGTGCTGTCACCCATGCGCGCGACCAGCGCATCATTGTCGATCGGACGGCTGAAGTGATAGCCCTGCCCGATATGGCATCCCGCAAGATTAAGCATCCACGCCTGATCAGCATTCTCGATTCCCTCCGCGACAACGACCTTGCCCAAAGACTCGGACAAAGTCATGACCGCCTGCACAATCGCTGCGGATTGCTGATCATTTGGAAGGCCGTTTACGAAGGATTTGTCGATTTTCACCTTGTCGAATGGCATCTGCGCCAGATAGCTGAGTGACGAATACCCGGTGCCAAAGTCGTCAAGCGCCACACCAACTCCAAGCGCCTTGAGTTGCTCCATAACGGCGATCACGCCGGCCGGATCGGCAATGAACACGCCCTCGGTCAATTCGATATCCAACCGTTCCGGCGCCAACCCCGATTTCGACAGCGCCTTGCGCACATCCGCAACAACATCTGAGAATTCGAACTGTGTAGGCGAAACATTGACCGCCAATTTGATCGGCTCGGGCCAATTGACGGCGTCCATACACGCCGCATTGAGAATCCACCGGCCGAGCTCGATGATCGTGCCGGTTTCCTCGGCAATCGGAATGAACTTCGCTGGAGAAACCGGGCCGAGCTCGGGATGCTCCCAGCGCACCAATGCCTCCACGCCAACAAGCCGGCCATCGGCCAGCGAAACCTGTGGCTGATAGTTGAGGCTCAGTTGTCCGTTGTGGATGGCGGAGCGCATAGCGGTTTCCATAACCTGCGCTTCCTTCAGCCGTTCATCCATTTCCGGACGGAACACTGCATAGGTGTTGCCGGGCATCTCCTTGGCAGCAGACAAGGCCATGTCAGCATGGGTGATGAGCAATTCAGCGTCGGTGCCGCTCAGATGTGTGTCCGTGAGGCCCATTTGCGCACCGACGATAGCCTGGTGATCTTCAAGATCGTAGATATCGGACAGTTTGTTGAGAATGACGGTGCTGAACACCTCAAACTCATCATCATCCAGCACACCCTTGGTCAAAAATGCAAAGCTGTCACCGCCCAGCCGCGCGACATGGTCGACGCGACAGGACCTCAGCCGCTCGACCACCATTTTTAGCACTTCGTCGCCATAGTGGTGTCCAAGCGCCTCATTGACCAGTTTGAAGCGGGAAAGACTGACAACGCCAAGCGTCAGGCCCCGATTACGTGTGGTGTCGCTTTCAATCAACTGGTTTATCAGATCGATCATACGGGCGCGCGACAACGCCCCTGTCAGCGGGTCGTGCCGCGCCAGATAGGTCAGCCGCCGTTCGCTGAGCCGCCGTTCAGTGATATCGCGGAATGTCAGGCAAGCCACAAGTTCAGGTGGCCCATCATCCTCAGGTGCGATGCGTGACAGCGTGACGACATACTCGATAATCAGAGAGTCGATTTCATCGCGCTTCAGCGTCGCCTCACGTACCATGGTGGATGCCGGATCGTATTCTGCATCCTCCAAAACCTTGCGCACGTCCTTGATCAAATTGGCCGGAAGCGTCCGCTCGATAGATGTGCCTGCCGCAATATCTGCATCGGTAAATCCGAGCACCTCTTCGGCAAACCGGCTCGCAGCAATCAGCTTTCCGTCCGTGCCGACGACAACGACGCCGTCAAAGTTGTCGGCAATAACCCGGTCAAGAATGCCCTGGCTTGTGGTCAGCTCACGGCGCGTGCTGCGCAGAAGTATTTTTCTGAAGTCGAGTTCGCGCGCCAGGCCGACAAACAAAAATCCGACGATTGCAATGTGTACGGCTGCCGTATCGAGCAGGATGTTGGAGTTGGTCAACAACACCAACGCCCCAAGCTCGAATGCCAGGGCAACCGTAATCATCATCGCAACGCGGATTGCCAGTACAAGCCTGCTAAAACGCACAAGCACCGCAATGAGCGCGGCAAGAACGATCAAACCCATTTCGAGGTAAAGAGACGGCTCCGAAAGCACACGTCCCTGGCGCAAAGTTTCTGCCGCCAGTATCTGCACCATCGGCCCCGGAATGGTCCCATAGCGCGGCACCACGAAGTTATCGCGCAGCTCAACCGCGCTTGCGCCGATGACAATCTGTTTGCCGGCAATCAGCGCGGGATCAACCCGGCCTTCAATAATGTCTATGACCGAGTATGCTGGCACGGTTTCGGCATCGATACTGTAGTCGATGACAAAGTCGCTGCCTTGCGGTGGCACATAGCCAGCAACGAGAGCTGCAAGCGAAGTGTATTTGATGCCGTCAATCGCCGCGCCAACCGGATAGCGCCGGATCATGCCATCCGCGTCAGGGATGATGTTGACGAGAACGGTATCCCCATGCTGCGCAAATCGGGGCAAGGGTTCGTTGAATGTGAAGCTGCCATCAAGAAGCGCCTGCCGGAATGCGGCGAGCATAACGAACCCGCCGGCCTCCTCGAGCGCCTGTTCAAGGGCCAAATCGTTTTCGGGTGTCGATTGTGCGCTGAAATCGATATCGAACGCGATATCGGAGGCATCCATCCCCACCAGCGCATTGACCAGAGACGCATGCACCGAACGCGGCCAGGGCCAAACGCCTATTGCATTGAGACTTTTGGGATCGATGGCTGCAAAAACGATTTCGCCACTTGCGGGCCGGGATGTCTGCTTGAAACGCAGGCTTTGCAGCGAATTATCAACTGTTTGAAACCAGCCGAAAAAGTTGGTGGCCGCAACCAGAAGGACAACGAAGATCAGGCCTTTGAATTGCCGTAACATGTCGAGTTGTCGCCACCTGGGTTAGTCCAGCAAGGACGGGAGTGAGATCTCATAATCGCACCCCCGTCCTAATATTCAGTTAGAGGACGGCGTCAACAAGCGCCCCAACCAGGCCTTTTCCCTTGCCGTTACTGCCGGAATTGCCGTTCCCGTTGCTGCTCGCACTAGATGCGTTGCTGGAGCTATTGCTACCCGAGTTTCCGGAACCGCCAGCATTTCCATTGCCGCCCGAGTTTCCAGAATTGCTCGCCGCACTTGCGGAACCGCTGTTTCCGGAATTACCGCTGCTGCTCTTCTGGCTGGCATTCCCGCCCGTTCCGGCACTGGTTGCAGCCTTCCGAACTTGACCGGCATTGTCTTTGGCATCGGCGGCTTTAGCAGCGCCTTGCTCCTGCGCAGCGGCGACAATTTCTTGAGACGGCTTTACCGAAATCGCGTTCGGATTACCTTCAAAGGCGACGACCTGCGGAAGTGTGCCGCGCCCTGCAACCGAAAGATTGCTCGACGAGCCACTGCTTGCTGATTGACCGGCACCGATTTGCGTCATCTGTTTGTGCACGGTGTCGCGCACCTCAACGCTGCCGCGGGTCACACCGACATCAGAACTCTGACCTCTGGTCGAGACCTCAAAGCGCGTACCCTTGACGACGGCGGCCAGATAAGGCGTCTGAACCGCGAAGTGTTTCACATCGCGCTTTTCGGCTTCAATCGCCGTCGAGCCGAAATGTTGCTGCACAATGGTGAACTTCTCGCCATTGCGGTCGAAGATGCGGATCTGGGTGTTCGGCCCCATTTCAATCGTCTCTGCATCGCGCACAAATTCGGCACGGCCGAACTGTGACGTACGCACCACGCGGTTATCCGAGATGACCGAGCCACGTTCGAGTTCCTGCCACTCGGCACCATCCCAGGCGAACACGTCGCCACGGAGTTTCTTGACCTCCCAATCGTCGGCAAAGGACGGGATTGCCAATGCCGCAAGCGCGAAAATTGCAACGATCAGTCGGATGGAGAATGTTTTCACATCGTGGGTCATTTTTTTACTCCAATGAGAACCACGGCGCCCGTCAATCGCGGTTCGCCCCTTATATCCATGACGTGGATAATCTCACCGAAGTAATGCTAAATGCCTAAGCTGCTTGCTTAAATTACGATTATGAGCGCGATGCAAATTGTATGTATTTCGAAGCTCTATCGCGCCGGAACAGCGCAAATATGGAAATATCCATTCCCGTAATACGCAACGCGGTCAGCCACAAAGCCACCGACCAGATGCCGAACGCTATTAACGCTGCAATTGCTGCTCCGGACAGTCCGAGCAGCGGGACCAGAAAGTGATTGCCGAGGAAAAGGCTTGCCATGCCGCTCGCAACCGCAGGCAGACTCGCAGCAGGCCGATTGTGGATGGATAGCACCACATATCCGGGACCGAACAAGGCACGGATAAGCAATCCCACGCACAATAGCGAGAGTGGCAGATGCCCGCTGACAAAATCCTCTCCAAAAATCGCCAGACCGTAGTGGCCACCCGCAATAACCGTCAGAACCAGCGCCAGCGCGATACCCCCGGCAATCAGATTTGCTTCCCTGATCTTGCCGGTGAACGCATTCTTGTCGGCTCCCGCGCCAGTCTCATACATATCCGGCAACATGACGGAGTAAACCGCAACCACGCCAAATGAAACGAGCGAGAATATCCGGGTGCAGATCCCGAAAATCGCCAGCTCATGCCGCTCCATGTGTCCGGATAGTAGCAGCAGGTCAATATCGAAGAAGAAGTCGCTCGCCAAAGATACCATCACCCAGGGAACAGCAAACCGCCACCAACGGCGGGATTCATGAGGACGCGCAGGTTGTTCCGCCGGTACGGCAGCTACGCTGTTCAAAACCAGTACGATCTGTGCGATCGCTACTGTTGCGTAGCTGAACGCGAGCATCCAGAGCATGCCATGCAGGGCCGTTAGGCCTGTCATAGTTGCAATCGAAATACCAAAAGTGCCCACAACGAGCAGAGGCCGGAACAATGTTTCGGCAAAAAAACCGGCATAAGGCCGCCGAAACCCGACCAGCAATGCGCCGTTGAGATAAACCGTCCCGGTTGCCAACGCGAGGATGGCCGTGGGCCACCATATCTCCGCAACAGCTCGCCCCGCCTCTCCAAACGCCGATGCAAGCAGACCACCACCTATCGCAACCAGCACACCAACAATCGCGACATGAGTGTAGGCGCGCAGCACAAACTGTCTGAGATTGCGCCCGTCTTTTTTGCTGGTGTACTCAGCGGCGAAATAGGTGCCGACTGTGTGAAACCCAAGCGGAATGGTCACCGAAATCAGGTTAACCGTTGCAAATATCAAAAGATACTCGCCCAGCAGTTCCGCACCCCAGATGCGGGCCATTGCGGCCTGGGTAAGGAAAATAACACCCGCGCCAAACAGACGCGTGGCGAATATCACCGCCGAGCGTGAAGCCAGGCGTTGAAGAATTTTCACGCAGCACCTCCGAGGCGATATTGGACCGCCTCCTTCAGCTTGCGTATCGAAATGGCCACTTCGCGGGCGGAAAAGGCCAGATTGCCCGTCAAAGTCGGTATGAAATGTGTGCTGTAATTGGCGACCGGCGGTACTGGCGCTATAAAACCGGCATCGCCCACCATGCCCTTCTTGAACTGATGCAGCCCCTGGTTACCCTCGGTGCCGCCAAGGTCGTACCAATTGGCGCTGGTGTTATCCCGCAACCAGCGGATGATATGCCAGTGCAGGAAGTACCCTGCTCTCAGCGGCAATGCCTTGTCGTTCGTCGCGCCATAAAGATAGACGGCAACGTCTCCAGCCTTGAAGATAATCGCGCCTGCGACAAGTTCATCGTTTTCGCGGACGAAAAACAGTTCCGGCCGTAACGCATCATTCTCCATCGCCATCAGGTCGACAACAGTGTCGTCGTACGCCGAATGGTCGGCAAAGCCCTTGCGCCCGGTCATGGCCCGATAGAGCGTATTGAACGCAGGCATGTCCGACGCCGGTGCATGTGCGAAGCTCAAATCCTGCTTCATCGACTTGTTGAGGTGATAGCGCCATTTCTGTGCAAAGCTCTTGCGCAGTGCTTCGTCGTCGAGCCGCAGATTGACGACGTAGCGGTCCGGGAAATCGATTTGCGAATTGCGCGCGAACCCGCGCGCAATCAGATAGTCGAATTCGGCGTTTCCCGGCCCCCTGCTGGCGCGTGGTAAGATCGACATCAACAGCTTGCGTTCGCCGTCATAGCGCGCCACAAGCGCGTCGATGATTGCGGCATAAACATCATTGCGGTCTTCGGCATTGGTGTCCTTGAGGATCGGGCCCCATTTGGACACCGCAATCGCGCCAAGACGCAGCGGCAAGGGCTGGATCATCATCAGAACGCCACCCACAACCGCTCCACCGATGCGGAAAATCAGCGGCTCGAATTTTACATCCGGCCAGCGCTTTTGCGCAAATGTGTAAAGCTGTTCCTGGCAAACACCGTCAAACCCGGCGGCAATCGCGTCCCATTGTGGACCAGCGATCTCTTCGATTTCTGCAACGTGCGAACGTGCCGCACCCGATGCAACGACCTGCTGCTTGGCAGGTGTCTCGTCCAGTTCCTGATATGCGCTGATGCTCGCTGTCATGACAGTCCGCCCCGGTTGTTCATTCAGGGCAAAACTAGACGTTGGTCTTTAGGATTTCCCTAGCGCCGGGGCGCAAAATAACGCAATTGGCAACTATGGTTACGAACTTGCTAGTGCCCACCCTGCGGATCGATGCCGTACATGATCTCGAGGCTACCATGATACATCATGCGCAGCGCCACAAACAGAATGACCGCCAACCCAAGATAGGCCAGCCAGCGATGCCGCTCCAACAGATTGGCGATATAGGCGGCAGCAAAACCCATCAGCGCGATGGAGAGCGCAAGGCCGAACACCAGCGCCACCGTATGATCCCGCGCAGCGCCGGCGACCGCCAGCACGTTGTCGAGTGACATTGAGATATCGGCAATAATGATCTGGCCAATGGCCTGTCCGAATGTCTTGGTTTTCGCCGGCGCACCGACGGTGCCATCCTTGTTGATATCCTCATCAGACAAAGCCTCGCGCGCCTGCTCCTCCTCTTTGGCGGTGTCGCGCAGCTCCTGCCACATCTTCCAGCACACCCATAGGAGCAAAACACCACCGGCGAATAACAAGCCGACGATGGCCAGCAATTGTAAGGTGACGAAGGCAAGCCCGATACGCAGCACCGTCGCGGCAATAATTCCGAACAAAACCGCCTTGCGCCGTAATTCCGGCGGCAGACCTGCTGCGGCCAATCCGATGACAACGGCATTGTCACCGGCCAGAACAAGGTCGATCATCACGACCTGCAAAAAGGCGGAAAGGGAGCCGGGATCGTCTAGAAATGGTAGCAATTGAAGGCCTATGGACGAAAAATAGTCATGCAGGCGGGCGCCCACAAACGGAGTCGCAAACCATATGGGTACGCGTAGACTGAATTACCAGCACATATCCACAGATTCAGGCATTATTGCGCATATAGTCCTGAACAATTTCCAGCGCATTGGCATCCGTGTGGATTCCCAGCGCTTCCGCCCGCTCTGCCGCGACATCAAGCGGCCAGCTTTTGACCATCGGCAGAATCTTTTCATCTGTCTCGAAACTCACCAACGCACGCGCATCTGCGCCAGCTTCCTGCTCTAGAGCATCGAGCATTTCTTTGACCGAGACTTTCACAGCTGGCAGCACCAGAGCGCGCGGCCAGCCTAACGCATCGCTATCGAGATCGTGCACCCGCACAATTGCATCAATCAGCCGACCCGGCGACATCAGTGAGATTTCCGTATCCTCAGGCACCGGGCACACAGTCGCCCGGCCAGCCAGCGGCTCACGAATGATATTTGAAATGAACGAGGAATTGGCGAGGTTGGCCTTGCCCGGCCGCACGGCAATCGTTGGGAAGCGCATGGCGCGGCCATCAATTAATCCACGGCGGCTATAGTCGCCAATCAGCAGTTCGCAGCACAGTTTTTGCACGCCATATGAGCTTTTGGGATGCGTCGCGGTTGCGTCCGTCACCAGTTCCGTCCCGCCGCCATAAACTGCAAGGGAGCTGGAGAATACCAGTTTCGGATTCCGGCCGCTTGCCGCCAGAATGTCGAGCAGCATGCGGGTGCCATCGAGATTGACGGACAGGCCAAGTTGCAGGTCCGCTTCCGCGCCGCCGCTGACGACCGATGCAAAATGGAAAACGCTGTCGGCGCCGGCCAAAACCTTTTCAAGCGCCGCCTTGTCGTTCGCCTGCCCGACGACAGTTTCCAGACGCGCGTCCTCCGGCAGGTTTTCCGGTGCGATTTGATCAAAAATCGTCAGCGTTTCTAACTTAGTTTGCGCGCCGCCCGGCCCGGCTAGTGTGCCTTTTTCCAACAACGCTTGCGCAAGACGCGAGCCAATGAAACCGGCCCCGCCGGTGATAACGACTTTCATTCTATCCTCCCGTCGCGGCCAACGGAGCCGCTCATCGTAAATTATTGATAGGTTAGCAGAAAACTGGACGCGCGCCATGCAAATGCGGCGCGCAGCCTGAATTCGCTGTCAGGCCCCGATCCGCTGGATTTGACGGCAGATTGCATCGGCCCGGTTAAGCGCACCTGCGGTCGTCATGATCATTTGCGGCAATGACAGCCATTCAAGGGTCCAGGCCGCGCCCGAACGCTCGTTCTCATGCACCAGCGCCTGATGCATCGCCGAAAGCTGCGTTGCATTATACCGCGCCAGTGCCACCAGAATTTCGGCACCAACCGGATTCTGCTTGTGCGGCATAGCGGATGATTTTCCGCCGCCGCTGAATTTCAACTCGGCAACCGCTCCGTTTGCCATCAGACTCATATCCATACCGATTTTGCCCAAAGCGCCCGAGACAAGTGACAGCCAGTTCGCGAGATCTGCGATACCGACCCTGTTGGTGTGCCACACCGGCCCTGCCCCATTCAGGTCTAGCATCTTGCCCATCTCATCGGCGATCTCGGTCCCCTTGCCATCAAACCGGTCGCGGGTGCCTGCTGCGCCACCAAGCTGGACGCGTAGCACTGCTTTTCTCACCGGCGCGAGACGCCGCTGCACATCGGCCAGCATATCGATCCAGTTGGCAATGCGGTCACCGGCGTCGATCTCGATCGCGTTCTGCATGCGTGTCCGCGCCATAACGCGATTACCGGAAAACGCAATCGAATGCGCTTCCAGCACGCTGATAACGCTCGCCAGCCGCCGTTCAAGAATGGGCAGGATTTTTGACAGGCGCAACGCCAGCGAGGTGTCGATCACGTCCTGGCTCGTGGCGCCATAGTGCAGATACTGTCCATGCGGCTCGCCGACATGCGCCCGCATTTGCGCCACGAGTTCAGGAATATAGAGCCCGTCCTGCACCGAACTGGAAATCAGCGCTTTGAGATCGGGCGAGAACTTGTCCAGCGCCTCGGTGATGGCTTTGACCGCATCCGTCGAAATCAAATCAAACTTGCCACTGGCCTGCGCCAGTGAAACCTCGAAAATCTCGATAGCCTGAAATTCGGACTCCAGAGAAAACAGGTCCGCAACTTCGGTGTCCCCAACCAGTTGGCCCAAAAGGGGATGATCGAATAATGACGTGGTCATGGCCTCAAAGCGCTCCGCCGCGATGCGCACCTTCGCCTGCTCTCAAGCATGCGGGCCGCGAGCGACAGATTGCCACCTGTCGCCGCCGGTTCCAAGGCCGGGACGGGGTTTTCCTCGTCCCTGAGATGCACTGCGTATGCCTAGATATCGAGAAACACGGTTTCGCCTTCGCCCTGCAGGCGAATATCGAACGTGTAGGTGTTTCCGTCCTTCTTGGCGATCAGGGTTTGCACCCGCTGCCGATGCTCAATCCGGCTGAGAATCGGATCAGCCTCATTGGCCTTCTCCTCTTCGGGGAAATACATCCGCGTGTGCAGCCCGATATTGATGCCGCGCGCCACAACCCAGAAGGTGATGTGAGGCGCCTGTGGCCGTCCGTCGATAAACGGCACGACGCCCGGCTTGATCGTCTCGAAGGTGAAAACGCCCGTATCCATATGGGTCGGCTGGCGCCCCCAACCGGGGAAATTCGGATCGGCTTCACCACGCACTTCAGAATGCGAGTTGTACAGGCCGTCTGCGTCCGCCTGCCAGATTTCCAGCAGCGCATCGCGAATGGGCGTGCCGGTACCATCTATCACGCGGCCGGTTACCGTGATCCGTTCACCCTTGGTCTTGTCGTTGACCATGGTCTTTCCCATATCCTCGGCATAGATGCCATGGATACCGGTGAAGTTCGGGGTCAGCCCGATATGGACATAGGGTCCCGCTGTTTGAGACGCGGTTTCCTTGAGATATTTGAGATCCTGGACCATTAGTTGCCCTCCCGCCGGTTTTCAAACATGGTCGACCGCCGTCCGCGCAGAACGATATCGAACTTCCAGGCCGTCGCATCCATGGGAATTGTGTTGGCCATATCGAGCGGCGCGATCAGCCGCTCGACGGCTTCCTTGTCGGGGATCGTATTGACGATGGGACATTTCCAGATCAACGGATCGCCCTCGAAATACATCTGCGTGATCAGGCGCTGCGCAAAACCGGCGCCGAAGATCGAGAAGTGAATGTGTGCCGGACGCCAGTCATTGACGCCATTCGGCCACGGATAGGCCCCCGGCTTGACTGTACGGAAACTATAAAAGCCGTTCTCATCCGTAATAGAGCGGCCACAACCGCCGAAATTGGGATCAATCGCAGCAAGATAGGTTTCCTTCTTGTGGCGATAACGCCCACCGGCATTGGCCTGCCAGTATTCCACCAGCGCACCTGGCACCGGCATGCCGCGTTCGTCCAGAACCCGGCCGTGCACGATGATGCGTTCGCCGATGGCGCTCTCGCCCGGCTTGGCAAAATTGTGGATCAGATCGTTATCCAACTCGCCGATCATATTGTGCCCGAACACCGGGCTGGTGATTTCCGAGATGGTCGAATTCAGTGACAAAAGCGCATATTGCGGTGACCGCAATACCGACGTCTTGTACCCGGGTGCATAGGCGGGTGGGTGCATCGCCCTGTCCCGCTGAAAAAACCCGCCCGTTTCAGGTTGCTTGTTCGACATAATGTCCTCCGCGCTTAAGCCTCGTTTTCCGCATCGATTGCGGCATAAACTTCCTTGGCAATCTTGAATGCCTGGTTGGCGGCCGGCACGCCGGCATAAACCGCCACATGCATCAAAGCCTCCTGCACATCCTCCCGGGTCGCGCCGGTATTCAGCGTCGCGCGCACGTGCATCGCCACTTCTTCATAATGCCCCAGCGCCGCCAAAAGAGCGATTGTGACAATTGACCGCTCCCTTTTGGAGAAATGCGGCCGCGACCAGAGCTGGCTCCAGGCCGCTTCCGTGATGTAATCCTGAAACGGCTCGTCGAACGCGTTCTTCTTCGCCTCGGCGGCGTCGACATACTTTTCGCCCAGCACGCTGCGGCGTGTCGCCATGCCCTGGGTGTGGCGTTCGGATTTTTCCTTAGTCATGCCGCACCTCGCTCAAAAATCTCTTCATAAGCGCCAAAAACGCCTCCGGTTGATCCACGCAGGGCAAATGCCCTGATCCTTCGATAACTTCATAGGTCGCACCGGGCACTTTGTCGGCGAGGGCTTTGACAACCTCCGGCGGGGTCGCCAGATCTTGGCTACCTACGACGCAGAGCGTCGGCACCGAAATGTTGCCGGCTGTGGCCGAGAAATCCGTATCGCGCAAAACCGCACAGGTCCCCGCATAACCGGCAACACTCTGCTGACACAGCATGGTGCGGTATCCGCTCAACTCGGCCGGGTGGCTATTGCGAAACTCTTCAGAGAACCAGCGCGCCAGAATGCCATCCGCCATGGAGGCAATCCCCTCGCCTTCGCATTGGGCAATGCGCGCGTTCCACAAGTCGGGGTCACCGAGCTTGTAGCCGGTGTCACAGAACATCAGCGCCTCGACCAATTCAGGCCGCACCTGATAGAGCCCCTGTGCGATCAGTCCACCAACTGAGAGCCCGCAGACAATGGCCTTATCGATACTCAAGTGATCGAGCAGCGCTGCCAGGTCACCGGCGTGATCCTGCCATTTGTAGGGTGCCTCGGTTGCCGATGAGAGACCGTGCCCGCGCTTGTCGTAAAACAGCAGGCCAACCTCACCGGACAATGCGGCCCGCACATCATCCCAGATCCGAAAATCACTGCCCAGTGAATTGATGAACACGATCACAGGCTGCCCCGCGGGAGCGGCCTCGAAGTGATAGTGAACAACAATGTCGTTGACCGTGGCGAATTGCATAGGTGCGCCTCCTCAGGCACCCTAAATTCATATATCCAATTAGTTCTGTAAAATGACTATTTTGCCATTTTTCATAACCAATACGGAATATGTTAGTTCTCTATTGCGCCGTCCAGCCGCCATCGACCTGCAAAATGTGGCCATTCACCATCGCCGCTGCATCGGACGCCAGATAGATGACAGCACCCGCTACGTCATTGATTGTCCCCACCCGGCCGATGGGAATGCGCGCCAATACATTTTCCAGATATTCCGGCTGATCCAGCCGCTCTGCCGTACCCGGCGTGTAAATAAATGTCGGCGCCACCGCGTTCACCGTCACGCCGCGATGGCCCCATTCAAGCGCCAGCACGCGGGTGAATTGATCCATGCCGCCTTTGGTCGCGCAGTAAACCGCGTGATCGCGTATGCCCACTGAACTGGCCTGCGAACTCATATTCACAATCCGCCCGGCACCCTGCGCCAGCATGATCCGTCCAGCGGCCTGCGCCACGAAAAACGCACCCTTGAGGTTGACCGCCATCATCGTGTCCCAATCCGCCTCGGTCACATCCTCGGCGGGATGGTTGTCGCCAAGCCCCGCATTGTTGACCAGCACATCGACGGACCCGAAATGATCCTTGATCGCATTAAACGTTTTGCTGATTCCGGCCACATCGCGCACATCGAGCGCAAACGCTTTCGCCGCGCCGCCTTCCGCCTCGATTTCGCTGACAAGCTTTTCCAGCGCGTCAACATTGCGTGCGGCAACGGCAACTTTCGCCCCCGCCTGCGCCACCGCTTTTGCCAGCCCATAGCCAATGCCCATGCTGGCGCCGGTCACAACCGCCACCTTGCCCGATAGTCCAAAATCCGGCTGCGTCATGCGTCCCTCCCCACTGAGCGTCTGATTTAGTCTTTTTCGTTTTTCACCGGAACTGCATTCGCGGCAACCAGATTGATATCGAGCTTGTTATACGGAATCTCGATACCGTCTTTATCGAGCCCGAGCTTGGCCTTCTCGGTAAACTCAAACAGCGTGTCCCAATAATCAGGTGTCGGCACCCAACAGCGCAGCAGCATGGTCACCGCGCTGTCGCCAAGATTCTCGACATAGACGGCAGGCCCCGGATCCGGCAGCACGCGCTTGTCACCATTGGCGATCTTCATCAGCGTTTTCCGGGCCTTGGCGATATCGGCATCATATGAAATGCCCACCCGCACATCGAGCCGCCGCCGTGGCTCCCGGCTGTAATTGGTAATCGCCGCGTCCCAAAGCTGCGAGTTGGGCGCCATAACGAACACCCCGTCCGCCGTCCGCAACCGGGTGGCAAACAGCCCGATTTCAACCACCGTACCGGCTATGCCCTTGCCATCAATATATTCGCCAATCGACATCGGCCGCAGCCAGATCAGCATCACGCCCGCCGCGATGTTGGACAACGTTCCCTGCAATGCCAACGCAATGGCGAGGCCGGCCGCGCCAAGCACCGCAAGAATCGAAGCCGTCTGCACGCCAAGCTGACTGGCGGCAACAACAATAGCGATAACCAGAACGCCATACCGCGCCACCTGTGACAGTAGCGGTGCAACGGTTTTGTCGATTCCGCGCGAATTCGGCAGAAAGTTGCTAATGGCCCGCGCCGCAAAGCCCGCCGCGATCCAGCCGATGATCACCACGATGATCGCGGAAATCACCGCCATCGCATTGTTGAGCATCCACTCCGATGAGACAGAAAACAATTCGCCAGCCTGCATGATTGATAGGTCCTTTCATTCAGCGTTGCCGCTTCATAACAAGGAAATGCGGCAGCGCCAAAACTGAGGTTGAAAGAGAGGGAAGCAGAATAGCCCGATATCGGTTTGAGCAGTTATCTTAAGCCGGCACCAAGCGGGACAAGTGCCGCCGGCCAACGTTTTGGCCGCGCCGTCGCAGGCCCGCGCGAAGCGAGGAATAGCCATGAGACAAGGAATGGTGGGTGTACAAGGATTCGAACCTTGGACCCGCTGATTAAGAGTCAGCTGCTCTACCAACTGAGCTATACACCCGGAAACTTCGCGGCTGCCATGTGTCGTGCGGCGTGAAGTGGGTGCTCTCTATCAAAGCCCGGCCACCCTGTCCAGCAGCTTGTGACTGCAATTGATCCTGGTCAAACCGCCCGGTGCCGCCGCGCCCTAAGGTCCGGTCAACACAACGGATGAAGTGCACCATGACCAGCCAGACTCTTGCGGAGAAATACGGCGCGCCCGTTCCCCGCTACACCAGCTACCCGACCGCGCCGCATTTTCATGACGGTGTTGATGAATCGACTTATCGGGAGTGGCTGGGCGCGCTTACCCAGCGCGACACGCTATCGCTCTATGTGCACATCCCCTTCTGTGACCGGCTATGCTGGTTCTGCGGCTGTCACACCAAGCAGACACTGAGATACGATCCGCTGGCGGCTTACATGGCGCCGCTGCTCAAAGAAGTCGATCTGGTAAGTAACGCCGTGCCAACGGGCCCGAAAGTGACCGCATTGCATTTCGGAGGCGGCTCCCCGTCCATGCTGACGGCGGAAGATTTCACGCGCATCGTGACGCATCTCCGGCAACGTTTCGATTTCGCCACCGACATGGAATTCAGCGTCGAAGCCGACCCCGCCGATGTGACGCCGAAGCGCATGGATGCCATGGCCGCGGCCGGTCTGACCCGCGTCAGTATGGGGGTGCAGGATTTCGACGAGAAGGTCCAGGAGGCGATCAATCGCCCGCAAACCTTCGACCAAACCAAGACTGTTCTCGATCTCGCCCGCGCTGCCGGTGTGCATTCGGTCAATCTCGACGTGCTCTACGGCCTGCCCCACCAGACGACTGAAACGATCGCACGAACTATCGAACAGGTCATCGCGCTCGATCCTGAGCGCATCGCCCTGTTCGGCTATGCCCATGTGCCCTGGATGAAAAAGCACCAGACGATGATTGATGAGGCCGCCCTGCCCGGCATCAATGAACGTTTTGATCAGGCACAGCTCGCTGCCGAAATGCTTGTCGCTGCCGGATATGAGCGCATCGGGTTCGATCATTTCGCCAAACCGTCGGATACGCTCGCTGTCGCCGCCCGTTCGGGCACGCTGCGCCGCAATTTTCAAGGTTACACCGACGATCCTGCCTCAGCCCTGATCGGGCTTGGAGCCTCGTCCATCGGCGAAACACCCAAAGGCTATATCCAGAACATAACTGCCACAGGGCAATATATAGCCACCGTCAATGACGAGAAACTCCCGGTTGCCCGCGGCGTTGCCCTCTCCCGGATCGACATTGCCCGGCGTTGGGCCATAGAGCGGCTGATGTGCGACATGACACTCTCCCGCTCCATCTTGCGGCAACGATTTGGCCGGCTGGCTGAACCGATCATCGAGGAAGCAGCCTATGTTGCCGCTGCTGATAGTGACGGTCTTTTCATCGACGAAGGTGAACTCTTCACTGTCTCTGAAAAGGGCCGCCCCTTCGTTCGTGTTATTGCTTCGCATTTCGATACCTATTTACGCACGGGCAAAGCGCGTCATTCCGTCGCCGTCTAGAAAAAGGCCGCCCCGAAGGGCGGCCAGTGTTATCCGACTTTGGAGTGGCGCAGTGCGGGGGACTACTGCGCGATAATTTTCGCCTTCATCATCGGATGCACTTCGCAGAAATAATCAAACGTGCCGGCTTCGGTGATCGTAATCGTGGCGCTGTCACCATTGCCGAGACGGCCGGTATCGAACGAACCATCGGTCGCCGTTGCCGTGTGAGGCGCGCCATCGACATTGGTAAAAGTCACCGTGTCACCGACAGCAACTTGTAGCTCGGTCACACTGAACTTGAAGCCCTTGATCTCAACGGCATGGTCAGCCGCAAAAGCAGGCGCAGCGGAAAGACCGGCAACAATGGCAATGGCGGAAAGAAAGAAACGACGGTTCATGATAATCTCCAGAATGTAAATTTTAAACGCGGCCCTCCCGCGCTCTCGGTGTGTTCAACACGCGCAGAGCAGATTTATTCCAAAAATTTTTCAAAAAAATGAGGCCGCCCCGAAGGACGGCCTCTGAACGTCTAATTATACGAATGAATTCAGCCCGCCACGGTCTCTTCCATCGCGCCTTGCGCTGCCGCACCGCGCTCCATCAGGAGACGGTTGTAGGCGTTGAGATAGGCGCGGGCCGAGGCCACCAGCGTATCGGGTTCCGCCGCCATGCCGGAGACGATGCGGTTGTTCATCTCAAGCCGCACATGCGCGTTGGCTTGCGCGTCGGTGCCGCCTGTCACCGCATCGACGCCGTAGAGCACCAGGTGCGGATTGGCATTCACAGCCTTTTTGATGGCGTTGAAAATCGCATCGACCGAGCCCGTGCCTTCGACACTGACCGAAACCTTCTCACCATCTACGGACAAAACAAGGTCGCAGCGGTGCTCGCCACCAGTCTTGGAGACGACTTCCATATCGACCAGCGTGATCCGGTCATCGGACGAGCCAACCTCGTCATCCACCAGCGCCACAATATCGGCGTCGTAGACATGCTTCTTGCGGTCCGCCAAATCCTTGAAGCGCTGGAAGGCTTCCTGGAACTGGTTGTCGCCCAACTCGTAGCCGAGGTCCTTCAGCTTTTCCTTGAAGGCGTGACGTCCCGAATGCTTGCCCATCACCAGTGAGGTCGATTTGATGCCGACACTTTCCGGCGTCATGATCTCATAGGTCTGCGCGTTCTTCAGCATGCCATCCTGATGGATGCCGCTCTCATGCGCGAACGCGTTCTTGCCGACAATGGCCTTGTTGTATTGCACCGGCGAGTTCGACGCCGCGGCCACCATCTTGCTGGCGCGCGCAAGGTGCGTTGTCTCAATGCCGGTATGATACGGCATGGCATCAGCGCGGGTGCGGATCGCCATGACGATCTCTTCCAGCGCCGCATTGCCGGCCCGCTCACCCAAGCCGTTGATGGTGCATTCCACCTGCCGGGCCCCAGCCTTGACGCCGGCCAGCGAATTGGCCACCGCCATCCCGAGGTCGTTGTGGCAATGCGTCGAGAAGATCACCTCGTCAGCGCCCGGCACATTTTCGTACATGTAACGGAACATCTCCGCGTAATCGGTCGGCGTCGAATAGCCCACCGTGTCGGGCAGGTTGATCGTTGTCGCCCCGGCCCTGATGGCAGCCTCGGTGCATCGCGCCAGAAACTCCAGCGGCGTGCGGGTGGCATCCATCGCTGACCATTCAACATCGTCGATGAGATTGCGCGCCTGCGTCACCGTCTTGGTGACGATCTCAAGCACCTCGTCTTCGGTCTTTTTCATCTGGTGTGCCAGATGGATCGGCGAGGTGGATACGAATGTGTGAATGCGCCCACGTTTCGCGTGCTTCACTGCCTCGCCCGCCCTGTCGATATCGGCGGGAATAGCGCGGGCCAGCCCTGCAATCATCGAATTCTTCGACCGCTTGGCAATCTCGGAAACAGCGGCAAAGTCACCATTCGAAGCAATGGGGAACCCGGCCTCGATGATGTCGACGCCCATTTCGTCGAGCAATTCGGCGATCTGCAGCTTTTCTTCGTGGGTCATGGTTGCGCCGGGCGACTGTTCGCCATCGCGCAAGGTGGTATCGAATATAAAGACCTGATCTGTGTTTGCGGTCTCGTTTGTCTCGGTGGTCATGATCTTGTCCTGATCGTGCGGCGTTGAAGCGCATAAAGCTTCGCGGCCGGACATGAATTTAATGTTCGGCTGAAGTCTTATCCCCTAAACATCCGCTCGCGTCCCGAGCCGTCAATGCCTAGGGGCTGATAAGGAGAAGAAGGAGGGCGGATAGACCGAGCAGGCCAAAGGCAGCAAGTTGCAGCCGCAGCGATTTATCTTCGCTCCGGGCCAATGCAATTGCGCGTGCCTTGCTCTTTCTCATCGTCCTGTCCATTGGGCAATTTGCCGTTTGTTGGCGTTACAATGCGCGAATTCGTCTGATTTGGCAAGTCTGTAGGCACTCACGCTGCGTGCCGTGGTTGCGCAGGTTAATTGAACGCAAACACGGCGCTAAGAATAACGCCCAGTCCCGCCAGACCATTGATCATGCCGAACATTTTCACTCTGGGCATTGCCGAAAGGTCGCCACCGCGCACACGCTTGTATGCCGCAGAAGCCATGCCGATCGATGCACTCAATATGACGACCAGGATCATCTTGATCCAGAAGTAGACGCTCATGCCGTCGACTGATCCGTATTTGAGCCACACCATCAACAGGCCTGTGACCCAAAGGAGACCGAGCCCAATATGGCCGTTCTGACTCAACATCTTGCCAGCAGTGAAGAGAATAGACCGCTGGTCATCGTTCGCGTTTTGCGCCAGTGGTCCCATCCGGCTCATCGCCACCCCGGACCCCATGCCAATCACCAGGCCGAAAAAGTGCAGAAAAAGCAAAATTTTGATGACGATATCCATGAACTATCCCCTCTAGCTCAAATCCAGTTTACCTGATGCCACAAGAATGGCCTCGCCGCCGATACCGCCGCGCACAACTTGCCCGCTTTGCGCCTGCAACTGCAGCTCGATAATGCTGGGACGCCCGATTTCGTCCCCCTGCCGCAGCCGATAGCTGACCTGGCCTTCCTCAGTCACGTGACGTGCAAGATACCCGATCAGTGCCGCTGCCGCTGAGCCAGTGGCCGGATCTTCATCAATACCCATGCCGGGCGAGAACATGCGCGCTGCGAAATCGACCAGGCGCTCATCCGGCGTTGCCGTGTAGGCGTACACGGAATGATGGCCACCCGGGTAAACCTGCCCCCAGCCCCTGCGCTCGAGCTTGATCGATCTCAGCACCTCAGCATTGCGCACCGGCACAAGGTAAAAATCGACACCGGCGGAGAAATAGGCCGGCATCATGTCACCGCATCCAACATCCTCTGGTGCAATCCCCAGCGTTGGTGCAATCTGTTCTGCGCTTGGCGCCGGACCAACCTCTTCAGGCAGCTTCGGCAATCCGAACCGGGCGCGCCCGCTGTGGCGGTCAATCGATTCCATCACGCAGGTGATCAGTCCTATCTCCTCCTCCAGCCGCACGGCGGAGGATCGTTGCTGCAATCCCAGAAGTACTGCAGCGCCGATCGTGGGATGTCCGGCAAATGACAGCTCCCTCTTCGGTGTGAAAATCTTGAGTGATGCCGTGTGTTTGTCGGATAAGGGCTGCCGGACAAATACTGTCTCCGACAAATTGAACTCGCGGGCGATCATCTGCATCTGATCGCGGTTCATATTGTCCGTCTTCATGACGATCGCGAGCTGGTTTCCCGAGAAGCGTGTGCGCGAAAACACATCGAGCAAGTAATAATCGAACTGCATATGAGCCTCCGCTCAAACGTTCCGGCAAGTTGGATAAACTGTCAACTCGTGCAATTGGTTGCGAACAGAACAAGCGGCGTCAAAGCGCCAAATCCCTATAATCGACACCCAAAACGGTGCTGATTGATTGCACCACCAACTCATGGTCATCGCGCTCATGAAGTCCCGAAACTGCCATTGCCCCGGCAATTCCAAGACCTGAAACCACAATCGGAAACGCCCCGCCTGAGATAACATACTCGGCTGGATCAACTGCCCAACTGTCATCGAAAAGTGGCGGTTTGTCACCTCGCTCCAGCACCAACCGGTAAGATGATTTGTGCACGAACCGGACCGTATTCACCTTGCGATGGCACCACAGATAGTTGTGGTGGGAGTAGCCCTTGGTGGCCGTGAACGCCATCGGCCGATCCCAAAGCCGAACCAGAATGCCAATGCCGTTGGTCGCGTCTCGCCCCAGCTCCCGCGCCGTGCCGACCAATTGGAATGCAACGTCCTCATCGAAATGGTCGAAGACAAGCTGGCGCTCTTGCGCTTCAATTTTTTTGATGTCGGCTTTGCTCATCTTGCCCCCGGATGAATCCCGTTCACCGTCAATACTCTGGTTCATTAGCACGGTGGATGGCCGGGATGTAGCTGCAAGAAGCCTTACACAGGACAATTTTTAAGGCATAAATCACTTAAGTGATTACTTTACTATTGACGCGCCTCTGAACTCTGCATTAGTTAGGCATATGCTTAACCATCAAGACACACTCGATCAGATGTTCCACGCGCTCGCAGACGGCAATCGGCGCGCCATGATTGACGCACTCAGCCGCGGCGAACACTCGGTGTCCGATTTGCGGACGCCGCTCGGCATATCGCTGCCCGCAACGATGCAGCATCTGAGCATTCTTGAAGACGCTGGCCTCGTAAAAACCAAAAAGGTTGGCCGCGTACGCACCTGCACCCTCGATACCAACGCCCTTTCCAAGGCCGAGAAATGGCTCAATCAGCGTCGCCAATTCTGGAATGAACGGCTCGATGCGCTTGGAGTATTCCTTTCTGAACAAGACACAACGGGAGACGATTAATGACGAATAGAAGCATGATCCATTCGTCCCTCAACCTGGAACGTAAATATGCCGCGCCTCCAGCTAAAGTGTTTGCGGCATGGTCCTCAGCCGACGCCCTAAGCCAGTGGAGCATTCCAGCAGAAGGCATGACCGTACGCTACGAACGTTTCGAGTTTCAACCCGGCGGCGCCGAGGTCAGCATATTCCAGTTCGATGACGGCACGCGGCTCATCAATGACGGTGTTTTCGCGGACATCATCAAAAACCAGCGCATCGCGTCGCTCTACACGATGCGAGACGGCGATGAACCTGTGTTCAGTGGCTTGTTGACCGTTGAGTTTTTGCCAACCGGGAATGGATGCCTTTTGCGCTTGCACGAAAGCGGCGTCTTTTTCGATGGGCACGACAAACCCGAACATCACAAGCTTGGCTACACCGCCATGCTGAATGCGCTCGATCAATATATCGGCGCCTGACCTACCACAAAATCTATGGAGTATCTCATGACAGACCGCAGCGTCATTCACAGCACATTTGACCTCAAACGCACCTACCCGGTGTCACGCGACAAGGTCTTCTCGGCATTTGCCGACGAGTCCAAGAAACGGCAATGGGCCTATGGTGCGCCCGAGGGTGCCCACACCCTCGACTTTCGTGTCGGCGGCAGCGAACGTGTCGAAATGCCCGGCCCCGGTGGCGGAACTTTCAAGTATGTCGGCACCTACTACGACATCGTCGAAAACGAACGCATCGTCTACGCTTACACCTTCGACATGGGCGCTGGCACCTCCGGCGTCACCTTAACGACTGTCGAACTCGCCGACGCCGAAGACGGCGGCACCCATCTCAAGTTCACCGAACAGGGCGCCTATCTCGACGGTTTCGATGGCCCGAAATTCTGGGAAGCCGGCACGACGAGTTTGCTCGATCGACTCGGCCAATCGCTAGCCTGACCTGTGGCAAGCTTGGCAAAACCATAACAAGGCCTCGCTTTGTCGGGGCCTTTTTCAAATCAGCCCGTTCGCAACACGCCAGGCATCAATCAACGCTTCACGGCTGGTTGGCTGACCTTCGAATTGCGGCTCGTTCGCGCTGATCTCGACCCAGGGTGCCTTGCTGCTGACCCAGATGTTGCCGACAGGTTTCGCCCAACTGATATCGTCCAGATTGCCCGCCTTCATAATCAGAAAGCCGGGTGTCGCCGGAACGTTCCACATCTTGGTGCCGCAACGCGCGCAGCTCAGCATCTTGACGACATTGCCGCTGTCCGCAGGTTTTTCGTAGACCGCAAGCTCGCCCTGCAAATGCGTCATGTCGCCCTCGGCCACGAGCATGGAAATAGTATGCGTGGAGTTGGACATGCGCTGGCAATCCTTGCAGTGGCACGCATAAACCGCCTTGGGCGGCGCCGTCAGCCGGTACCGGACCGCACCACACACACAACCGCCTTCCTGCGGAAAAAGTTCATCGATTGCCATTGTCATATCGTCCCTCAATCTGGTCTCCACCTGCGGGAACGATGCACCATCAGTTGCTGCGCACGCAACAGTCTCAACGCCGGCAGCTAAAGCGCCAATTTGTATCTGCCGGACGTGCGTCAAACGCAGGTCTGCTGACACATCTTCCCACAGGGAAAAAACCCAAACTTTCTCACAACACTAACCTAAGGCATGATGCGGCCATTGCGGCGAAAGGAGGCGCGTCATGCCCGTCACTGTCGGCACGTTCAACCTCAACAACCTGTTCTCACGCTTCAACTTTTCCGGCGTTGTTGCCAATGCGCCGTCGGTTGCCAATGGCGGCCTGACGATCACATTCGATGATGGCGACGTTGATGTGCGCACTTTCATGGGGAGGCTGGTCAAGGAGAAGGATCCGGACGAAACCCAGATCATCGCCAATCGCATTCTCAACGCGATCAAAGCCGATGTTCTCGCCGTACAGGAAGTCGAGCACATCGAAATCCTCAAGGAGTTCAACAAGGACTTTCTGGGCAATGCCTATACTGAAGTCGCGCTGATCGAGGGCAATGACCCGCGTTTGATTGATGTTGGCATTCTCTCAAAATTGCCCATCGGCGCAATCACGTCGCACCAGACGGCACGCCACCCCGATGCACCGGACAAGCGTGTGTTCGGGCGCGATCTGTTGCAGGTCGAGATCAACGACGCCAATGGCGACCGCTTGTTCACGCTCTACAATACGCACATGAAGAGTCACTATGTACCCTTCGGCGAGGATCCTGTTGCTGGCACGGCAGCTGCCAATGAACGCCGGCGACAACAAGCGGAATCGATTGCAAAAATCATCTCGAAGCAGGAACGCCGCGGCAGCAAGTTCATCCTTACCGGCGACATGAACGATCCACCGGACTCCCCTTTCCTCGCCCCGATGCTGACCATCGATGGCGACGATCTGGTCAACGGCCTCGATAACGCCGTTGAGACCCGTCCGCCAAAAGCAGAAACACCCGGCCAGGGCCCCGGCCCGCAAACCGCCACCTGGACCCATCGCTTCAACCCGTCCGGCCCGGCTCACCCCGAATATGAGCAGTATGACCAGATCTGGTTGAGCGCGGCACTCGCACCAAAGCTCATCAGCGCCGGCATCGACCGGCGCACCAAGCACAGCGGCGATGGCAGCGACCACGATCCGGCGTGGGTGACGCTGGATGTATAGAAAAAGGGCGATGCATTGTGACGCACCGCCCTCAAAACCTATCGGCTTAGAATACCGAAAGCCTAGTTTTTCTCTTTGTCGACCAGCTGGTTAGCCTTGATCCAGGGCATCATCCCACGCAGTTTGACACCCACTTCCTCGATCTGATGGCTGTCATTGTTGCGGCGAATACCTTTGAAGCGCGCCGCGCCGGCCTTGTATTCCTGCATCCACTCAGAGGTGAACTTGCCGGACTGAATGTCGGCCAGAACCCGCTTCATCTCTGCCTTGGTGTCTTCGGTGATGATGCGCGGACCGGAGACATATTCGCCCCACTCGGCGGTGTTCGAGATCGAGTAGTTCATGTTGGCGATACCGCCTTCATAGATCAAATCGACGATCAGCTTCACTTCGTGAAGGCACTCGAAATAGGCCATTTCCGGCGCATAACCGGCTTCCACCAGCGTCTCGAATCCGGCGCGGATCAACTCGACCAGACCACCGCACAGCACAACCTGCTCACCGAACAGATCGGTCTCGCACTCTTCCTTGAAGTCGGTCTCGATGATGCCGGAGCGGCCACCGCCGACGCCCGACGCATAGGCCAGCGCGATGTCCTTGGCATTGCCTGACGCATCGTGATTGACGGCAATGAGGCACGGCACGCCGCCGCCCTTCTGATACTCACCACGCACGGTGTGACCCGGCCCCTTCGGCGCAACCATGATCACGTCAACGGTATCCTTCGGCTCAATCAGGCCGAAATGCACATTGAGGCCGTGCGCAAAGGCAATCGCCGCGCCGTCCTTGATGTGGGGAGCGATCTCATCCTTGTAGATGTCAGCCTGCAGCTCATCCGGCGCCGCCATCATCATCACATCGGCCCAGGCGGCCACTTCAGCCACGCTCATGACCTTGAGGCCGTCGGCTTCAACCTTCTTGGCCGTTGACGAACCGGGACGCAGGCCGATGGCAATATCCTTCACGCCACTGTCGGTCAGGTTCATCGCGTGGGCACGGCCCTGTGAGCCATAGCCGATCACGGCGACTTTCTTGTTCTTCAGAATGTTGAGATCGGCATCCCGATCATAATAAACGCGCATTGGTCTCTCCCTTTTCATGCGTTCATGTGGAGCCAACAGGCTCCAAATTCTCGTTACAATTTCCCTTCTCCCCTCGTGGGAGAAGGTGGCGCGAAGCGCCGGATGAGGGGGTCGGCAAAGCCAAACCGTGTGGCTCCACCCTCTCCCATCAAGAGAGAGGAGAATTCGCTACACCCCGTAAAGCGCAAAAAACTGTTTCGTCGCAGCCTTCGCATCCCGGTCAATCTCATCCGCGCTCAGCGAAAAATCATCCCCGAGCAACAGCCGGATCTGCACGTCGCGTACCACCAGCCCGAAAAATGTTCGGAATGCCTCTTCGCTATCGGCAAATTTCAACAGCGCCACATCGCGTCCGGCTTCCAGCACCGGCTTCAACCGCCGCCCCATAGCCCGGCGCCCATTCTCCAGCACAATCGCGCCAAGGCCCGATTTGTCCGCTCCGGCATGCGTCACCGCAATCCGGTTCAGCGCCACCGAGGTCTCGCCGGTCAACACCGTCAACAGATCACGCGCAAACTGCTCAAGGCTCTGCGCAATCGCATTGCGATCCATATGCGCTCGGTCGAGCACCGGCACACGCACCTTCGCCGCCTGCCACTGCACCGTCGCCGTCAGCAACCCGTCCCGGTCACCAAACCACTTGTAGAGCGTTTCCTTGGAACAGCTCGCCTCCCGCGCCAGCGCTGTCATGGTCAGCTTGTCGCCCATGGACACCAGCAGCGACAGGGCGGCATCCAGCACCTCGCCCTGACGCGGCGTCAGCTTTTCCTGCCCTAACAGCACGGCGGTATTCACCGGAATTCCTCCTCAGTTCGGCAGTGCAGCGCACACCACATCATCAATATTCGTGCCGTACCGTACGGTACGGTTCGGTTGATTGCAAGTGATTAATTGCCAACTGTTGCTGGATCACCAATTTTCTTCCATCGGCACTTGCCGATGAAGCAGAGCCATGTACACTGACTACTCCCTCCCTCGAAAAACCTAGAGCCAATGACCGAGCTTTTCACGCCTCTTACCCTGCGTTCTCTCACGCTACGCAATCGTGCAGTTGTTTCACCCATGTGCCAGTATTCCGCCAAACTCGGCATGGTGAGCGATTATCACCTCGTCCATCTCGGGCGCTTTGCTATCGGTGGATTTGGGCTGGTGTTCGTGGAAGCAACAGGTGTCACCGCCGGTGGGCGCATATCCTACGCCTGCCCCGGTATCTGGTCTGATGCCCATATACCCGGCGTGAAGCGCATTGCCGATTTTCTCAAAGCGCACGGTGCGGCTGCCGGAATCCAGCTGGCGCATTCAGGCCGCAAAGGGTCAACGCCAAACCCTTGGGCACCCGAATTGAGCGACAAAGAAAAGGCCCGCGTGTCTTACGAGGAATGGACACCGGTTGCACCGTCTGCCGTGCCACATGGCGAAGGATTTCAGGTGCCCCACGAGCTGACGCACGCCGAAATCGATGACCTGGTCCGCGCCTTTGCCGATGCCGCGATCCGCGCCGATATGGCGGGCTTCGATGTAATCGAAATTCACGCAGCGCACGGCTATCTGCTTGATCAGTTCCTGTCGCCACTCGCCAACAAGCGTACCGACGACTATGGCGGCAGCCGAGAAAACCGCATGCGGTTTCCGCTGCGTGTTGTCGAAGCGGTGCGCGCCGTCTGGCCCGATCACAAGCCTCTCTTCATGCGCTTCTCTGTTCAGGACTGGCATCCTGACGGGTGGCAGATCGAAGACAGTGTTGTGCTGGCGCAAAAGGTGAAGGCGCTTGGGGTGGACGTGATTGATTGTTCGTCAGGCGGGTTCGCGGGTGCTCAGGTCAAGCCCGGCCCGAAATATCAGGTGCCTTTCTCCGAGGCTGTCCGCGCGGGCGCCGATATTTCCACCATGGCTGTTGGTCTACTCGGAAACCCGCACGATGCCGAGGCAACCCTCGCGGCCAAGCAGGCCGATCTGATCGCACTTGCCCGCCCGGCTCTTGCCAACCCCAACTGGCCTGCCGATGCCTTGCACGCGCTCGATCCGGAAGCAGACCGCTACGATCTTTATGCACAACCCTCGGGATATGCCGTCCGGGGGATGGATCGAGTGTTAGGTAATTAGCTCACTCTTGACACTTTCTGTCATCGCCCCCACCTATCGTGCCACTTCCCGATTCATCAGCCTCCGGACGCACCCCATGTCACCGATTATCTCGGTCAAGAATCTTTCCAAGACATTCGAGGGCGGGTTTCAGGCGCTGGATGATGCCAGTCTCGACATCGAAAAAGGCGAAATTTTCGCCCTGCTCGGCCCTAATGGTGCCGGCAAGACAACGATGATCGGCATCATTTGCGGCCTCGTTTCCCCCTCCTCCGGCACCATCACAGTCGATGGCCACGACATCATCAAGGATTATCGCGCCACGCGGTCAGCCATCGGGCTCGTACCACAGGAAATGGCGCTCGATATTTTCGGCACAGTCTGGCGCACCGTCAGTTTCAGCCGCGGCATATTTGGTGCCCCTAAAGACGATGCGCATATCGAAAAGGTGCTCAAGTCCCTGTCCCTTTGGGACAAAAAGGACAACCGGGTGATGGAACTCTCCGGCGGCATGAAGCGCCGGGTGATGATTGCCAAAGCCCTCAGCCACAATCCGCGCATCCTGTTTCTTGACGAGCCGACCGCCGGTGTCGATGTCGAGTTGCGCAAGGAGATGTGGGAAATGGTTCGCGCCCTGCGCGAGGATGGCGTCACGGTCATTCTCACCACCCACTATATCGAAGAAGCCGAAGAGATGGCCGACCGGGTCGGCGTCATCAACAAGGGCAAGATCATTCTCGTCGAAGACAAGAACGAATTGATGCGCAAACTAGGAAAGAAGCAGCTTACCTTGCAGCTCAAGAAGCCGCTGAAATCGATCCCCGCCAAGCTCAAGGCGCATGATCTTGAACTCAGTGAAGACGGCACCAGCCTCAATTTCACCTATGACACGCAGGCCAGCCGCACCGGTATCACCAAACTGCTCGCCGATCTCGGCGACGCCAAAATTTCATTCAACGACCTCGACACGACCCAGTCGTCGCTCGAGGACATATTCGTACATCTGGTGGAGGAAAGCCGATGAACGCCATAGGTGTTGCCACCATATTCAGCGCCGAGATGAATCGCTGGCGCCGGACCTTTTTTCAGTCCGTGCTGGCACCGGTCATTTCCACGTCACTCTATTTTGTCGTGTTCGGAACCGTCATCGGCAACCGCATCGAAACGGTTGAAGGCGTCAGCTTCGGCGCGTTCATTGTGCCCGGCCTGATGATGATGATGCTTTTGATGCAGTCGATCTCGAATGCAGCCATCGGCATCTATTTCCCCAAATTCACCGGCACCGTCTACGAGTTCCTGTCCGCGCCCATTTCCTCGTTTGAAATCGTGCTCGGCTTCGTCGGCGCGGCGGCGGCGAAATCGGTGATTTTGGGGCTCATCATTCTCGCGACCGCTGGCCTGTTCGTGCCGCTCGAGATCCTGCATCCGTTCTGGATGCTGGCCTTCTTGACGCTCACATCTCTCACCTTTTCCCTGTTCGGGTTCATCATCGGTGTCTGGGCCGACGGGTTCGAAAAACTCAACATCGTGCCGATGCTCATCGTTACACCTTTAGCCTTCCTCGGTGGCAGTTTTTACTCCATCAACATGCTGCCCGAACCGTGGAAAACCATCACCCTGTTCAACCCGGTCGTTTATCTGATTTCAGGGTTCCGCTGGAGTTTTTACGGCATTTCCGATGTCGATATCGGCATCAGCCTCGGCGCGATTGCGCTGTTCCTGATCGTCTGTCTTGGCATCGTGTGGTGGATATTCAGGACGGGCTACCGGCTGAAACCTTGACCGGCCGAGTCTGCATGATCAGGAAGAAAATTTCCGCGCAGGTGAACACCAGCAGAAGCGCACTCGCGCCCTGCGTAACGGCGTAAATCTGCCAGGTCGCAAACAGACCGCGCGCGACGGCATCCAGCCGTCCAAGCGCGATTGTTGTGTAACGCAGCCGCGCGTACGACCAGACCAGCACAACGCTGCCCATGAGATTGGCAAACAGCGTGCCGAGTAGGCCAATGGCCGGCATCTCCCCCGGTGCCTGCAACACCGCATCTATCTGCACCATCCACTGGTGCAACAACACCAGCGTCCAGGGCGTTGCGAACGGCGCAGTCACCACGAGATCATAAAACGCACTGATCCGCACCCAGCGCAGGGCGCGTTCATTCGAGACGGCAAACATCGAAAGTCCTTTCTGTTTTCAGAAAGGCGGTGTACACCTTCGAGTACACTCTAAGGTCAAGCGGGAATATGGCACATGCGGATTGGCGAACTGGCCAACCAGACCGGCGTCTCGGCACACACGCTGAGATTTTACGAACAACGCGGACTCATCAGCGCAACACGCCGTTCGAACGGCTATCGCGACTATCCTGAAGAAATGGTCACCATTGTCAGTCTGGTTAAAACCGCGCAAACCCTCGGCTTCACCCTCAGCGAAATTGCATCCGAGCTGAACAATGTGGAAGCACTGTCCGACCCGCAGAAACTGCGCGCGATTTTCCAGTCCAAGCTGCAGGCGGTCGACAGCCGCATCGCTGAACTCAAAGGCATACGCAACGAGATTGCCGTGCTGATGGAAAAGACTTGCCCGTTGACCCGCACAAAGCCGCTTTAGCTAGAACTGATCCATGAACGCCCGGATATGCGCAAGATGCCGCATCGCCTCCGGCACCAGCAGCCAGACATTGATCTGAATTCCGGTATCCGCTTCAAGACAGACAAGATCCGGATCCCCTTCTCCAATAGCGTGTGGCAGAAGACCCACGCCCATGCCGCTGCGCAGCATGCTCGTCATGATCATGGGTGTCGCAACACTACCGGCCACCGCGGTTTCACGGGCATGGCGCTCCCGCCAGGGCTCGGTATGCCGGGCACAGTGAGCGCCGCCATAAATGATCCACGGATGCGCGCCCGGGTCGTCACCAGAAGCAACTACCCCCTTCCTGCCATAAACACCGAACGCCAACCGGTCGATCACCCGCCCCACCAGGCTATCTTCGCGCGGCTCGGCAAAGCGCAGTGCCACATCGGCTTCGCGTTTTGTCAGGCTCACAATCTCAGTTCCTGTGGCCAGCTCAAGCTTCACTTGCGGGTTCTCTTTTGAAAACCGGCTGAAGCGATCGGCATAGACATGCGCAAGCACATCGACAGTCGTCAGGCGGATTTTGCCGGTCAGCTTGCCTTCAGCTGGAGACACCCTGCGTTCAAGCCGCCACAAATCCTCCTCGAATTGCTTGGCAACCCGCACGACTTCGTGCCCCTGCGATGTCAACTTTAGCCCTTTACCGTGCGATTCCAACAGGCGCGTACCAAAGCGTGCTTCCAACCCTTTGATCTGGCGCGCAATGGTCGTATGTGCAACGCCAAGCGCCCGCCCCGCCCCACTCATCGACCCGGCGCGATCAATCGCCAGCAACACAAACAGATCATCTGCAACCATGACTTCACCTGAACATTTTTGCACATTAATGGTGCAATTTTATTGACTTGATGCACATCATTGCACATGTATGTTGCGCACCGCAACAGAGGAATTTTCATGGAATATCTATCGATTGTTTTCGCCGGCGCGCTGATCTGGCTCTCAGCGCTTGTTCAGCACATCAACACCGGCCGCACAAAAGGTCCGGCGTTCGCACTCAGTGACCGTTCCGAAGCATTACCGGATTCTGGTTTTACAGGCCGGTCCGCCCGCACGCTTCGCAACAACATTGAATCGGCGCTGATGTATCTGCCGCCAATGCTGATCATCATCCTGCTTGGGCAGCAATCGGCTTTGACCTCCTACCTGGCCACAGCCTACATCGCGCTTCGCACCGCCTTCACACTGGCCTACTGGTTTCGCATCAACCTGCTCCGCACAGCGGCATGGCTTGGCGGTATGATTGTCATCGCCATAACCATCGGCGTGGCGGCAACAACAGCCCTGTCACTTTAGACCGGGCCTGTCAGAGTCCGTTCATAATTCCACCGCAATCGAGGTGATTTGAATATGGCGCTGCGCTCGATATCAGTAGCGCTTGGGAACCTACACAAATGTCAAATCCGGAACGGATTATCGAACCCGCGCTCCCGGTCCCGGCGGAACGCATTACCCTGGCAATTGCACTTGCCGCCATTCTCGCCTTTCTGCCCGAGCTACTGCTTGTAAACACGGAATTATGGACAGCCGTTGCTCTGGCCATTTGGGCGTTCGGCGGGCTCCTGCACGTCAACGCCACCGGCTTGGTGATCATTGCGACACTGTTCGGCACACTCGGTCTGTGGGCCACATACATGACGATGCGTATGGCCATCGCAAACCGCGCAGACGCATCGAAAAAAGCCCCGGCCTGAAGCCGGGGCTTAGTGCTTTTTGCCGAACTTCATCGCGGCATCAAGCCGGTTTACTCGGCAGCAGCCTTCTGCGCCTCGTCCGCCACGCGCGCGTCTTTCAGCGCGTTCCCCCACCAGGTGAGCTGGTCGAGCATGTCGTTCGCGCCTGGCAGGATTGCCTGCTCTATGTCACTGATCGGTCCGTTCGCACCCATCGGGCTGACTTTCATGAACTCGCTGCCACCGATGTGGACACCTGAGCGCACCGGAGCCATTTGCAATTCGACATTGATCAACCGAAGCTGCTCCACAGCCCGCGCTGCGCCAACCGCGCCATAGCCGAGATAGGCAGCCGGCTTGCGATTCCATTCCACATAAGCCTGGTCGATAGCGTTCTTGAGCGCACCGGTGATGGAACGGTTGTACTCCGCGACGACGAAGATATAGCCGTCAAACTCACCGATCTTGTTCTGCCAGCGCTTGGCGTTTTCATCTTCGCTCGGCATCCAGAGGTTTGAAGCCGCCTCATTGAAGAACGGCAAATCGTAGTCACGCAAATCAACGAGCTCGACCTCCAGATCGTCCCGCTGGCTTGCGAGATCGAATATCCATTGCGCCGGCTTGTCTGCGAAGCGGGTGTCCCGCGTACTTGAAATAATAACCGCAATCTTGAGCATTTGTCCTGGTCTCCTATATGTGGTATCCGTTAGTAACCAAGCGCAATATGGATACCTGCTAAGATCATGCAAGACGGCACTTTTTTGAAACCGGATCACTCCGAAGTAAGTCACGAACCTCAAGGTAACCGCCCCCCGTTCTGCGTTAAGCAGGACTGCGCAATGGTCAGCGACCTGCTGTCCCGGGTGGGTGACAAGTGGAGTATTCTGGTGGTTTCGGTCCTTGGCGACCGCACTTTGCGTTTCAGCGAGTTGCGCCGGGAACTGGGCACGATATCCCAGAAAATGCTCACAACAACGCTTCGCAATCTGGAGCGGGACGGATTTGTTGAACGCACTGTTTATCCAACCATACCGCCCAAGGTTGAATATCAGCTCACCGATCTGGGAGAAGACCTGCTTGATCCTGTCGAAGCGCTCGGGCGCTGGGCACAGGACAACGCCAAGCGGGTGCTAAAGGCACGTGAGAAATTTGACGAGGAGAATGAAGCCGCCTAGGCGGCTTCACACCACTTCACTCGTCAGGACGGCATGCGGTCGAATTGCGGAACGTCCGGCGCGATCGCATCCCAGGCGTATCCCCTGACCGCGTAGGTCAAGGCATCCGGCGTAAATCTCTCGGGATGATCGAGAGCCGTTGCATGGACGGTGAAAATGTCCGGGTTGGCGGCGAATGTCAGATAAACCGGCGTGCCGCAGTTCGGGCAGAACCCGTGCGACTTTACATTGCCGCTGTCACCGGTCACCTGCCACTCATGCGCATGCCCCTCAAGTTTGACATGCTTCCGGTTTGGAAACGTCAAATAGGATCCATGCCCGGTGCCGCTGCGCTTCTGACAATCAAGACATTGGCAGTGGTTCTGGAACATCGGCTCATCGGTTATCCTGAAGCGCACAGCGCCACAGGCGCACCCACCCGTCCATTCATGTAACATTCGGCGCTCCTATGCCGCCTTCGGCTTGGCGAAAATGTCCAGCGCCTGCCCGGTTTCCAGGAAGGACTTGAGGCTCGAGAGCACCACCGGCCAGCCTTTGCTGATGCCATTGAACATACCGCTGCCTGCTATCAGATCCTCATGGTTGACCGTCAGTTTCACCATGCCCTCATACTCGACAATTTCGAATGTCACACGGCTGAATGCTTCCGGATCATCCTGTTGCGACTGATTGGCCCAGCTGATCACCAGCCGTGAAGGTGGCGCAATCTCAATGACCTTGCCGGCCAGTTCCACGTTGCGATCGTCGTTGGCGCGCACATGCTCCCATGTCGAGCCGGGTTGCCAATCCGAAACATTCTCATGCCCCCAGTACCTGCGGGCAATTTCCGGCCTGGTTATGGCTTCGAACACCTTTTCGGGCGTCGAGGCGATAAAGGTCACATAAACAAAATTCGTCTTCTCGTTACTCATCGTCTTTTCCTTCCAGTTCAGACTTGAGATCGTTCAGCAGACTGAGCCGATCATGTTCGAATTTGCGTACCCACCGCTCGTAGACATGGAACAGCGGTACCGGATTGATGAAGTGCAGCTTCTCCCGGCCGCGCCGCTGCGTACTGATCAGGTTGGCGTCCTCCAGAATGCCCAGATGCTGTGTTGCGGATTGGCGCGCCATGTCGAGATGCGCGCACAGCTCGCCTAACGTCTGTCCATTCGTCTCACTCAACAGATCGAGCAGCCTGCGCCGCGTCGGATCTGCAAGCGCCTTGAAAACTTTGTCCGGATCGCTCGTTTGCTTCATGTCCCCTAATATGCAGGTATTTACCTGCATGTCAATGCACGCGGAAATTCGGCGCTTATCTCAAGCGCGGAATCCCATAACTGTTTAATTCAGAAGAGTTTTGTAGCGGCGAACCGCCTCTGCGAAACCAAGCTCCAGTGCATCGGACGTAATACCGTGGCCGATTGAGACCTCGTCCACACCCGTCACCGCATCAACGAAAGCCGGTAGATTCTCGAGCGTCAGGTCATGCCCGGCGTTCACGCCCAGTCCATTATCGCCAAGCGCATTGCGCCCCACCAGATGCGCGGCATCCGCAGTTGCTGCGAGATTGGCGAGGTGCGTGGCACCCTCTGCCAGTTTGAACGTTGCACCATAGGGGCCGGTATAGAGCTCTACCCTGTCCGCCCCCACCGCAGCCGCGCTGGCTGGCACCGCAGGGTCCTCATCGATAAATAGTGAGACCCGCACGCCGGCCTTCTGCATGCGTGAAACCACCCGTTTCAGCAACGCCTCGTTTGCCGCGACATCCCAGCCATGATCAGACGTCGCCTGCGCCGGATCATCGGGCACAAATGTCACCTGGTTGGGCCCGATCTCCTCAACGAGCTTGAGAAAATCCTCGCTGGGATAGCCCTCGATATTGAACTCAGCCTCCGGATAACCGGCCAGAACCTCCTTGAGCGCAAACACATCCGACCGCCTAATGTGCCGCTCGTCGGGTCTGGGGTGCACCGTAATCCCGTCCGCCCCTGCATCGAGCACGATCCGCGCGATCTTCGTCACGCTCGGCCACCCCACATCGCGCCGGTTACGCAACTGGGCCACAGCATTGAGATTGACGGAGAGTTTGGTCATTTGCGGCTTCCTGAACATTCAACGACAAAACAATGTCAGGCCGGTTCTATAACCAATTGAACCGGATGCACAATCTTCACGGTGTCGATAAACGCTGCGGAAAAAGTTGCCATTGTGGCTAGACAGGTTGCACACCAAAAAACAAGGGCGGTTCGAGCCGCCCTTGTTAAAATTCTCGCGTAGCCAATGTTTCAAGTTATGCGACGACTTTCTTCCGCTGCAGCATAGAAGCACCACCCAGCAAGCCGAGCGCGCCCAGCAGTAACGGCAGAGCGGCGGGCACGGGAACAGCGGTCACATAAACCTGCAAATTGAGATCGCTGGACTTGTCCCAGCCACTTCCATTGCTGTTGATCGTCCCGCCGATTTCCAGAGACGGCGCACCTGCAGATCCGAACAGCCAGTAATAAAGATTGTCGGCACCATCTGCGGGTTCGCCACCCAGAGCAGCATTAGAAGCATGCAGGAAGGTCGGATCATCAGTCGGCGAACCCGTCAAACTAAACAGGTATTCGCCAGCAGCGAAAAAGCCCAAATTTGAGAAAGTCAGTTCCCAAATATTCAGGAACGAACCCGAGCTGCCCTGATAATCTGCGCCGCCATCATAGGTCACGGCGGATACGGACACATCCGCATTGTCTGAGACATTTGCCGCGAAGCCAGCAGTTGAAACGTTATCGACTTCAGTACCGGATGTAGACCCCAGATAGAGAGACAGGCTTGAGAACGCATCACCAAAATCGGGACCTTTTGACGGACTGGTGACAAGCCAGACAGTGAGTTGGTCGATGATACTGCTGCCAGTGAGACTGAAGGTGTCGCCGGCCCAATAGGTTCCGCCATTGAACCCCCACGCAACGTTTGAGCGATCACCACCTGCTGCATTGTTCAGGTTTGCCGACGGCAGCCCGCGATCAACCGCTAACGTTGACGCTGCTGCGGAGACAGGCAACAACGCTGCAACACCTATGGCAATGGAAACAAATGCAGGCACGGCTTTTTTCAAGATGCTTTCAAAAGCAAAATTCATCTGATCAAATCCTCTTTGTGGCCCCGTAAGCCGGGGCTGTGAATCATCAAATAATACTATATTAATACAGTAATAACCATGATTTGACCGCACACACAACAGTAGCGGCCAGACTAATTCGCCGTTTTTCGCGGATCGGGTTAATTCAAAATTTGAACGGTTGCGCGCCGGTCTTCCGCATCGATATTCGCGGATACTACTGTATATTGTGATCTTCCGGCCAAGACCCCAAACCGCGATTGACGGAGAGTTTGGTCATTGCACCTATGCCACCGGGCGCAGGCGCCGCGCCCGCTCATCGAGAAGAACATTGGATACGCCGCTGACGAGGATCAGCGCAATACCGGTTAGCGCCAATCCGTTCGGAAACGTGCCGAACGCCACAAGACCGGAAATCACCGCCCACACGGTGAACATGTAAAAGAACGGCGCCACGGCCGCTGTTGTGCCGATCCGGTAGGCGAGGAAAATGCACACATGCCCGATGGTCAGAAAGAAGCCGGAAATCAGCAGGTACCAAACGTGCCATTGCTGCGGCATCACCCATGGCTCCACCAGGAAATGCGCAATCCCCGCGCCCGTGGTGACAACGATCAACGCGCTGAAGGCGACAATCGGCCCAGAGACCTCTGCTGGCACTTTGCGGCTGATCAGGTCTCGGATAGCGGTGCCGACGGCCAGACCAATACCAAGGATCGCATATGGCGATGCGGCTTCCGCCGTCGGTTGCGCCACCAGCAGCGCACCGGCGAACGCCACCGCGATCAGTACGTAGCGCAGCGCACCGATTTTCTCCCGGAAGAGCACTGCGGTCAGCACCAGCAGGATCATCGGCGCCAGCTGCCCCAGCGAGGTGATATCGGCAATCGGCATGTTTTTGAGCGCGACGATGAAGCACAACACAGCCGCCAGCTCCGCAACATTGCGCAGATTGACCCAGCCATTGGCGAGGTAGCTCAGCTTGCCTCCATTGCCGGTCAAAAACACCATCGGCACACCCCAGACCAGCGACGCCACGCCGCGCAGAAACAGCGACTGAAACGCCGGCAGATCGGTCGTCACCATTTTCAGGAAAGTGTCGTTGATCACGAACACACAGGTCGCCAATACCATAAGCAGAATGGCACGCAGGTTGCCGGATAGGGGCATATTACACTCCAAAAAGGAAATGCCGCCAAAGGGCGGCATTCATTCTTTTGCGCTTTAGGCGCGGCTCTGTCCAGAGCCGATATTGGGGTCTTACATCCCCTCCGGCCCGCGCGAAATCGCAGCCAGACCCGTGCGCACCACCTCGACCATGCCCAGCGGCACCATCAGCGCGATGAACTGCTCGATCTTGGACGGCTTGCCGGTGATCTCGAACACGAAGCTTTCTGTCGACGCATCGACAACCTGGGCGCGAAAGGCATCCGCAAGACGCAGCGTTTCCACACGATGTTCGCCGGTTCCGGCAACTTTCACCAGTGCCAACTCACGCTCCAGCGAGTTCCCTTCTGCCGTCAGGTCATGCACTTTGTGCACCGGCACAAGCCGCTCGAGCTGCATCTTGATCTGCGCCAGCACCTTCGGGCTCGCCACGGTGACGATGGTGATCCGGCTCAGCCCGCGCTCATGCTCGGTTTCCGAGACGGTGAGGCTGTCGATATTGAAGCCCCGTGCGGAGAACAGCCCGGCTATGCGTGCGAGAATGCCCGGCTCGTTGTCGACCAGCACAGTGAGCGTATGCCGCTCCGGCGCACCGATTTCGGGCGGGGTGAAATAAACCGATCCACTCGGCTGAAGATTTGCGTTCATGATCGTGTCTCCCGCCAGTCCCTAAACAAGGACCTTCCCTTTTTCGTCGATAATATTCCCGATATCCGCCGTGTCCGGCAGGATCATCTCATTATGCGCCTTGCCTGACGGGATCATGGGGAAGCAGTTTTCTTCCTTGGTCACGCAGCAATCGAACAGAACCGGCCCGTCATAATCGAGCATCTCCTGGATCGCATCGTCGAGCTTCTTGGGATCGGTGCAGCGGATGCCCTTCCCGCCCAGCGCTTCAGCCAGCTTGACGAAATCCGGCAGGCTTTCCGAATAGCTTTGCGAATAGCGTCCGCCATGCAAAAGCTCCTGCCACTGGCGCACCATGCCCATATATTCATTGTTCAAAATGAACACCTTGATCGGCAGGCGGAACTGCACCGCCGTCGAAAACTCCTGCATGGTCATCTGCACGCTGGCTTCACCGGCGATATCAATCACCAGCGCATCGCGATGCGCCACCTGAACGCCAACAGCCGCCGGCAGGCCATAGCCCATGGTGCCCAGGCCACCGGAGGTCATCCAGCGGTTCGGCATGTCGAACGGGAAATACTGCGCCGCCCACATCTGGTGCTGGCCGACCTCGGTGGTGATGTAGACATCCTTGCCCTTGGTCGCCGCCGCCAGCCGCTCCACCGCATATTGCGGTTTGATCACCTCGTCGGAATTCTTGTACTTGAGCGAATTGACCGACCGCCAGGTCTCGATCTGCTTCCACCACGGCTTCAGCGCTTCCTCGCGGCTCTCATTGCTCTTGGTGCGCCAGATGCGGACCATCTCCGAGAGCACGTGGTTGCAATCGCCGACGATCGGCAGATCGACCATCACGTTCTTGTTGATCGATGACGGGTCGATATCGACATGTATCTTGGTCGAATCCGGTGAAAACGCATCGATCCGCCCGGTGATCCGGTCGTCAAACCGCGCCCCGATATTGATCATCAGATCGCAATCATGCATCGCCATATTGGCTTCATAAGTGCCATGCATGCCCAGCATGCCCATCCACTGGTCGGATGAGGCCGGGAACGCGCCGAGACCCAGAAGCGTCGAGGTCACCGGGAAGCCGGTCAGCTCCGCCAACTCGCGCAAATTCTCCGAGGCTTCCGGCCCCGCATTGATGACCCCGCCGCCAGTATAAAAGATCGGCCGCTTCGCCTTCATCATCAGATTGACGGCCTCTTCAATCGCCGCAAGATCACCCTCAACCTGCGGCTTGTAGCTCTTGTGGCTTTGCGTGTTGGCCTGCTTGGAATACTCGCCCAAGGCAAACTGCACGTCCTTCGGAATATCGATGACAACCGGCCCCGGCCGCCCGGACCCGGCGATATAGAAGGCTTCATGCAGGATGCGCGGCAGGTCTTTGACGTCCTTGACCAGGTAATTGTGCTTGGTGCAGTTGCGCGTGATGCCGACTGTGTCGCACTCCTGGAATGCGTCCGAGCCGATCAGCGGCGTTGCCACCTGCCCGGTGATGCACACCAGCGGAATGGAATCGAGCAGCGCATCGGTCAGCCCGGTGACAGCGTTCGTCGCTCCCGGCCCCGATGTCACCAGCACAACGCCGACCTTGCCGGTCGAGCGCGCATAGCCTTCGGCCATATGCGTAGCGCCCTGCTCGTGCCGCACAAGAATGTGCTCCACCTGCTCCTGCTGAAACAGCGCATCATAGATCGGCAACACAGCGCCGCCGGGATAGCCGAATATGTGCTCGACCCCCTGATCCTGCAAAGCGCGGATCACCATCTCCGCCCCGGTCATCTTCTCGGCCATCGGCCCGTTCTCCCTTAGTCTTCAATTCGCCGCCGGTCTCACTCAAAGACCTGCAATTCGCTCAATCATCATCCTCGGGCCTGACCCGAGAACCCAACCCAAACTCCGTGGTCTTGTATCAAGACCATCCATCTCCACCGCGTCATCCCGCCCCCACCGCGTCATCCTCGGGCTCGACCCGGGGATCCAGCAGCGGGCAGTCCTGCCTGCGAGAGATCCCGAGAGAGGTTCGCAGCAAAAGTGGTCACCACTTTTGTGGTTCGCGAACCGACCCACTTCGAGCCGTCCTTCGGCAAATCGCTCCAGTGGAGCGATTTGAGGTGAGAAGGCCACGAGACCTATGGTCGAGTGGCTAGTCACCTTCCTTTTTTGGTGCCGCAGGCAACAAAAAAGGCCCCCGAGGGAGCCTGAGACGCGCATCACCATCCGCGGAACTGTTACACGTCCGCGGCGCTGATGCGCTTACCTACTACAAGAATGTCAACCCGCATGGGAATCTTCCTCGGTCAAACTTCGATGCGGAATTTAGGCCGGTTTTGGGATGGGGTCAAGGGGCTAACAACGACCGAGAATCATGTCCACAACGTCTCTGGTTATTCTAATTTTAATTGGTAGAGATACTCCGCTGTGATTTCATTCCAAACATCAACTCTCTTTTCTACTTTCCGTTTAAATACCCTCTACACTGAGGGGTATTAAGCTTAACGATCAGGAGAAAAACAAATGACAGATCTTATCATCACAATAAAGCCTTATCTTGAAGCTCTGTATTTGTTTTCAGGTGCATTTATTTTTATTGGCGTTTTCCTGACATTTATTCAACTACTGACTATTAAAAATGATAATATTTCAAGAGATGTCAGACTTTCCAAAGAACATGCGTTAAAATCTTGCGAAAGATATTTAAATAGATACGTTGAACTTAGTTCGAAAGAATTCAAGATGAAGGCCAAGAACGGAATTAATAAATATACTGGCCCCATTGGCAACTTTACAAAGCAATCAATACCAGACAATTTTTTACCTGATATAATAAAACACATGATGATTGAAGAATCACTTTCGGCGTTGAATGAATTGGAGATCATTTCTTCGTATTTTGTAACCGGTGTCTCGGACGAAGAAACAGGGTTCGCCATAATCTCCAGAAGCTTCTGCCACACTGTAGAAACCAAATACGGAATAATATCTGCATGCAGAGATGACGTGGCGAACGATTATTGGACCAACACCATAGAGCTATACCGTATATGGCGACCAAGGCTTAGTAAGGCAGAGTTGGAAAAGTCCGCGGAATCCTTAGAGGAGCAGGCCAAAAGAATTTGGGAAAAGGCCGCCACAACCTAATAGAAGCATTAGGTCGCACTACCCACAGTCGTCACCCTCAGGCTTGACCCGAGGGTCCATGAGAGACTGGCCATGCGGAAACCGTTCGTGATCACCGCGTAATCACCGGCCACAAATCCTCCCATTTCGGGTTCATCCTCTCGACAAGTTCAACTTTCCACTGCCGCACCCAGCGTTTGACATTCTTCTCGCGTTGAATGGCTGCAAGCATAGTGTCGTGAGGCTCATACCAAACAAGCATCTTGCAATCGTGCCGCGCAGTGAACCCCTTCACCGCACCCTCCGGGTGCTCCCAGATACGGCGCACCAAGTCGTTGGTCACCCCAATATACCGTGCACCCCTCGGCTGGTTCGTCACGATGTAGACCCACGCACTCATGGCCGAATTGAGAGCCCTCATGGACCCTCGGGTCAAGCCCGAGGGTGACGACGAAGTGTGTGGCTCGTCTACGCACACATATCCACGTCGCCTATACCCGCTCTACAATCTGCCCCATCGCCCTGCACTGAGCGTGGTCGCGACGAACGGTCAGCAGGAGGAGGATGGTCAGAATTGGTAGGAACCGGCAACTCGGTTCGACCATCCGACCACTCTAATAGCGACAGACGGGTCCATTGGAGGTCGCTCCGATGGAGGCCGCTGAGACGTCTGACCTCGTGTCCTCGCCGGTGGTACTTCGAGCCGGCCCGTCCGGGCAAAATCAGTCCGGTGGACTGATTTTAGGTGAGAAGGCCATGAGACCTACGGTCGAATGGCGGCCTGACATGGACCAGCTTCGACGCCCCGGCCAAAAATCCCGCCGCATGGAGCGCAATGCGCTTCTAAAAACTAGAAATCGGATGAAGTGTTTTGCGCTCCATGCCGTTCTGCTCTTTGAAACCCTGAAGATGAACTGTCTGTCGGGCGCTCAGGCGTGCCTCAACGTGGGGCCTTGACCCATCCGGCGGCACGCGCCTCGGCTTCGGAACAGAACCAGCGTTCGCCATACTCAGGCATAATGCGCGTGTCGTCGTAACGCGCGCCGCCGGGCACGTGATATATCCGGTTCCCGGAGTTCTGGCTGACATTGCCCTTGATGTTGCATTCGCCCGATGTGCTGTAGCCGCTGGAGACGAGCCGGGTCAGCGATGCCTGTGCAGCAGGAAGAACAGTGTCAGGCGACAACAGAACGGTGGTCGCGCCGAAGCCCGCCGCTGCGGCGAGCAGCATCAGCGGCATGATTGGCACACCGCCCTTTGTCCGGGTTCGCAATTGCGTTCTCATGCCGCCATTACGAGCGCCCGGACTGGCATCCGCAATCGAAACGCCATCGGGTGGTAAAGGCCGGGTTACCGGCCAACGGGTGTAAATACCTATAGCAACTAGTTCAAACTGAAGGGCGGATAGTCATCCGTCACCATCAGCCAGGCATAGGCCCACACCCGCATCGTCCAGCGCATTGTGCCGACAACGAAATTGAACAGGCTCTGCGGATACCGCCCCGTAAACAGGATCGCAAACCAGGCGATGATCGTGACGACAATCACCAGAACGAAGAGGACAGCCAGAACAATGTAATGCGGAATGGCCAACAGCCATTTCACCAGCGGTAGCCAGCGGTTGAGTCCGTTCTGGGCGTCGGGATAATCCACCGCGAGATGGACCGACTGTTCCTCGTCGGTAGAAGGATATGTGTCGGTCAGCAGAAACAGGTAGGACCCCACCCGTAGGCTGAACCGGCTCAGTTCAACCCCGAAATCGAACCACCAGCGTGGATATTTCTGCCGGAAGAGCAGCATCAGCAATGTCGCAAAGAACAGCCCTGATGTTATGCCGCCCGCGCTGGTTTCCACCACCTGCCCGGCCGCATCCACCGTGCGCGAGCTGCCAGAGCTCGTCAGCAAACCGAGGACGACCAGAATGGGAATGGCCCAGATCAGCCGGAAGAACGTGGTCAGCCGGTCCATCGGTCCTGGATAATCAATGTCCAGCCGCGCGGCATACGAAGGTGTATCTGCCATGATTGTCTCCTTGCTCATGACACAAGCCCGCCACCCAGGCCGGTAAATTTCGTACGCAACTGAACGCTTTCAGACCGGGCTTGATGTGGTTCGACTTAAAGCCGTTCGCAATCGAATCGCAGAGGTCTGTGCGTAAGGATTATAAACCCATCAAACAGGTTCGTCATGCCAAAGCACACGCAACCTCGTGCCGCCTCGCAATAAAGAATTGGCGCCTATGCGGCGGCGGCTTCCGGCGCACCCGAATTCTGCGCCCCGACAAAGTTGAGAAAGGCGTCCGTCGGCAGCGGTTTGGAGACAAGGTAGCCCTGCCCCTCATCAACATCGGCTGCCTTGAGCGCATTAAGCTGCGCCTCGGTTTCAATACCTTCCGCAACTGTTGTCATGCCCAGCTCTCCAGCAAGACGAACCAGCATTTCCACGATCGTATCGGCTGCGGTATCCTGTCCAATCAGATCGATAAAGTGCTTGTCGATCTTCAGAATGTCGACACCAAGGGTTTGCACGCTGGACAGGCCGTTGTGTCCGGTGCCGGTATCATCCAGCGAGATGCGGAAGCCAAGTTCGCGCAGATGGGCGATGGCGGCGACGGTTTCGTCTGTTGCCGCCAATTGCTGCCGTTCGGTGACTTCCAAAACGATCTGCCCGCGCGCTACACCGGCAGTCGCAGCAATGTCGCAGACTTCCTTGGCAAATTCCACCGAAACCAGATCGTCCGGCGTGATGTTGAAAGCAATCTTGAGATGGGTGTGTGCACGCAAGAGTTCGGACAATTCGTTGAGTGCACGCTTCAGGATGGCGCGGGTCATCGCACGGATGATCCCGCTCTGCTCGGCCAGCGGCACGAAATGATCAGGCGGCACAATCGTACCGTCCTGTTTTTGCCAGCGCATCAGCACTTCGCATCCGGTAATGCTGCGATCTGTCACGGAAAAGATCGGCTGGAAGTACGGCACAAATTCCCCGTCACGCAGTGCAAGCTCCATCTCGCGCACCGGATCAATGGGCCGCACCAGAAGGTTCGCTGCCAACACACCGACAATCAGCCCCATCAGGCCGCAAAAGACCAGCACATATGGATCAGCATCGCGGTTCCACCCCGCCAACGCCGCCTCATCGACGTTCAAATACACCTTGAGGGGATAGCGTTGCGAACTGGCGTTGAAGGCCTGCGTTGTGCCGATAGCCTCTGCATTTTCAGGTTGGAAAAGCGCGGCCGCGGTATCATCACCCAGCATCAGTTCCGCAGTGCCGAAATCACGCAGTTGCATCGGGAACACTTCGAACAACAGGGAATCCACATTCAGCACCGCCAGCAGCGTAAGGTCCTGGTTGAAGCGCCATGAGATGCCGAGCATGCCCGAACTGTCCCCGGCAATATCGTCAAAGAATATGTTGCCGTTGCGCGCCGGATAATCGGTCGTGAGGTTGAATTCTGCAAACGACAGTTCACGCGCTTGTGGTACACCGGCACAGCGCACCTGCCCATCGGCGCCAATCACCTGAATATCCTTGACCGCTCCGCGCCGATATACAGTTCTGCGAATTTCAATCAGCGAATTCGGATCGCATTGCCCGAGTCCGGCTGCAACTGCATCGCCCAGCGTAATCACTGCATAGTCCGCAGCAAGTTCGGCGCGCTGAAGCGTCTGCGCAGCCAACTCCATCATCAAGCGGCGGTTTTGTTGCTTCACATAGGCGTCGTAGGCAAACCATGTCGCACCGGCAAAGGCAGCGACAACGATCAGCACCAAAGCGCCTCTGAACCACAAAGCACGAAACTGCCGTTCAAAGCGTCGCAATCATCTGCTCCAGAGCAATTTGCATATGCGCATTTTAAGGTTGAATGCTTTCCAGTTTACTCATATCCCGCTACAGCGCATCACAATCGTTTGACCTGTTCATAAATCCAACAAACCACTCATGACCGACAGCCGCCTCACCCCCGCCGAGCAACGCGTCGCGGACGCTCTTGCGGAACACAACCTGCCCGGACGAGTTACCGTTCTCGAGCAATTGGCCACCACCGCTCAAATGGCGGCGGAGGCGCTTGGTGTTGAAGTCGGGCAGATCGTAAAGTCGCTCTGCTTCAAGGGCGCAGAAAACGGCACGCCGTACTTGCTGCTGGTCTCCGGCGCCAATCGTGTCCACGAAAAGCGGACGGGCCGGATTTTGGGTGAGAAACTGGAACGTGCCGATGCTGATTTCGTCAAACAGGTCACCGGCTTTTCCATCGGCGGCGTCTCGCCATTCGGGCACGCAGAACAAATGACCATCGGCTTCGACGAGGACCTGCTTACCTTCCCGACAGTCTGGGCCGCTGCTGGCAATCCGCGCTCGGTTTTTGAAATCACGCCGGAAGATTTGCTGCGCACCACCGGCGCAACAAAGCTCAATGTCACCTGAGCGTCACGACCGCCACTCCCAATCCGCCATCCGGTTCCTGAACCATGTCCGCTGCCGCTTGGCGAATTGCCGCGTAGCGATGACGGCTTTTTCAATCGCTACCTCACGCTCGATATCACCAGCCAGCCATCCACCGATTTCGCGCACACCAATGGCTTTCATCACCGGCAGACTGGGATCGAGTTTCATGGCCAGCAAGGCTTTGACCTCATCCACGGCACCACTTTCGAACATGGCTTCAAATCGCGTTGCGATCCGAGCCCGCAACACGTCCCGATCGGGATTGAGCACAATGCGTTCGACTTCGAAATCACCGAGCAATCCTTCCTGCCCTGCATTCTGCCAATGCGCCAGTGATTTGCCTGTCGCCGCCAGCACCGACAAGGCGCGCACCACGCGCTGCCGGTCAGGCTCGCGGATGCGCGCAGCCATCTCCGGGTCGCGGTCTGCCAGCAACGCGCCCCGGCCCTGCCGGTCAAGTCCCACGACCTCGGCCTCGATTTCGGCGACGATCGCGTCTGACACCTCGGGCACAGTGGCAACGCCGTTGATCAACGATTCGAAATAAAGCCCCGTGCCACCGACAAAAATCAGCGGTGTCTCTGCCAGCTCAGGCTCTGCGAGCAATGCCGATACATCTGAGAACCAGGCTCCGGTGGAGTAGCGTTCAGACGGCGCCACGAACCCGTAAAGCCGATGTGGTGCCACGGCAATGTCTTCGGGTTGTGGGCGCGCCGTCACAATGCTGAGCACACCGTAAACCTGCATCGAATCGGCGTTGACAATCACGCCGCCGGTTTCCCGCGCCAAATCCAGTGCAAGTGCCGACTTGCCGCTTGCGGTTGGACCCGCTATCAACACCGCTCTTCTTTTCATACGCCGTTGGATTCTTTCACGATGTCCGTACTCTGTCTCATCGCCAATCCGGCCGAGCCGGTCCTGACTTCCGAGCTTGTAGACAAGATACACCACGTCACCCATGGCGAGATCAACTGGCTCGCGCGCGATATCGCCTGCGAGATTGTCCAGCCGGAGCTGGCGACGCCATTGGAAGTGGCGCGTGAGATGATCGGCGATCTGCCCATCGATGCCGCGCACATCCCCCTCGCCAACCGGCGCAAGAAGATGCTCATCGCGGACATGGATTCCACCATGATCAACGAAGAATGCATAGATGAACTCGCCGACGCGCTTGGTCTCAAGGAACAAGTGGCGGATATCACAGCGCGGGCAATGAATGGCGAACTCGATTTCGCGGCTGCGCTCGACACGCGGGTTGCACTGCTTAAGGGTTTGGACCGCAAGCGCATCGAGGAAGTGCGTCGTGAACGCATCACCTACGCAGCCGGTGGCCGCGCCCTCGTGCACACCATGAAGGCCTATGGCGCTCATACGGTCCTGGTGTCCGGTGGCTTCACTTTCTTTGCTGATCACATCGCCAAGCGCATCGGGTTTGATGAGGCGCATGCCAACGTTCTCGAGTTCGAGGGCGACACCCTGACCGGTACCGTTGCAAAACCGATTGTCGACAAGGACACCAAGTACGACAAGCTGCACGAAATCGCCGCGGCGCACGACATTCCGATTGCGCAGACACTGGCTGTTGGCGACGGCGCTAATGACTTGCCAATGCTGCGTGCCGCCGGGCTCGGCGTGGCGCTGCATGCCAAGCCATCAGTGGCCGCCGAAGCACGGGTGCGGATTGATCATGGCGACCTGACAGCACTGCTCTACCTGCAGGGTTATACCGACGAGGATTTCGTCAGATGATCCTGGAGACCGAGCGTCTGGTTCTCAGGCCCTTTTTCGAGCGTGACCGCGAACCTTTCGTCGCCATGAACAGCGATCCAGAGGTTATGCGTTACTTTCCGGAAGTCATGTCCCGTGCCGAGGCCAACGCGTTGATGGGCCGGATTGAAGCCGCGCGGTCCAGAGCCGGATATTCGCTGCTCGCCGCGGCGTTGAAAGACAGTGGTGAATTTATCGGGTTTATCGGCCTGCTGCCAATTGAAGAGCCGCTGAAATCCGCTCTTCGCGGCCGGCCGGACACGGAAATCGGCTGGCGGCTTGCACGCGAACACTGGGGCAAGGGTTATGCACCCGAAGGTGCGCGCGCCTGTCTCGATTTTGCCTGGGATGTTCTAAATGCACCCGAGGTCGTTGCCATCACCTATCACGGCAATGCCCAGTCTATTCGGGTCATGGAAAAGATCGGCATGGAACGCGATCCCAAGGGAGATTTCGCGCACCCAAAGTTGCCCGCTGATCACCGCGTCAGCACCCATGTGCTCTATCGGATTGAAAATCCGCGTTAATTAGCGCAATCGCACAGCGACATACCGGCGCGTGCCAGTCGGGTCAGCCACCTTGAACAGGATCGCCGGGCGTTCAGCCTCTACAGCCTCATCGACCAGCACTTCAAGTTCATCGACCGTTGCCACCTCGCGTTGATTGACCTCTTCGATCACCAAGCCGGCCAGAAGCCCCTTCTCAGCGGCATTGGAACCCCGCGCTACATCGGTGATGAGGACTCCTCTTACATCGTCCACGATACCGTACTCGGCCCGCTGTTCAGGATCGATTGCGCCGACCTCGATGCCAACGAGGCTGCGCAAGTCGGCCTCAAGTGAGACAGATGGCTCTTCAACCGGAACGTCGTCGCGTGCCGATGCGTCAGCAATCAGCTGCTCACCGGTTTCGAGCCGTCCGAGTTCCACATCGAAAATCTGCTCTTCGCCGCCGCGCAGTACGCGTACAGGCACGCGCTTTCCAACCGCTGTTTCCGCAACGTAACGCGGCAAATCACGCATTTCGACGATCTGACGCCCGTCGAATTCAAGGATCAGATCGCCATCCTCAAGGATACCGTCGGAGGGACCAAGACGCGTAACATCCACTACCAATGCACCATTGGCATTCTCGCGTCCCAGGCTAAGTGCAATCTCGGTACTAACAGTCTGGATGCCGACGCCGAGCCAGCCACGGCGCGTTTCACCGAATTCGGCCAACTGGTCGATAACGGGTTTGGCCAGATTGCCGGGCACGGCAAACCCGATCCCCAATCCGCCACCGCCACGCGCCAGTATCGCGGTATTGATGCCAACCACCTTGCCATTCATGTCGAACAGCGGACCACCGGAGTTGCCTTGATTGATGGCCGCATCGGTTTGAATAAAATTATCGTAGGGACCGGAATTGATATTGCGATTCCGCGCCGAAACGATTCCCAGCGTGACTGATCCGCCGAGACCGAACGGGTTGCCGATGGCCATCACCCAGTCGCCAACCTCCGCCGTGTCGCTGTTGCCGAACTCAACGAAGGCTAGCGGCACATCGTGCTGAACCCGCAATACCGCCAGGTCGGTCTTGTCATCCGTACCGGCGATCTCAGCCTCCAGGCGGGTTCCGTCACTGAGGAAAACGACGATTTCGTCGGCTTCCTCAATGACGTGATTATTGGTGACAATCAGACCGTCTGGAGAAATCACGAACCCTGAACCAAGGCTGCGCGCCTCGGCCAAATCATCCTCGTCGCCACCACGGTTCGGGTTACGCTCATCGAACAACTCGTTAAGCGGCGAACCTTCCGGTGCATCGGGAAATGGCAAACCACGGCCGCTCGGCAGCCGCCGGGTGGTGCCGATGTTGACGACAGCACCAGACAAATCCCGAACCAGAGCTGAAACGGATACCGGACCCTGCGCATGGGCTGCGACGATGAACGGTGCGGCTGCCAGATCGATAACGAGAATTGCGACGGCCAGACGTCTCAGAATTTTCAACATCGGTTCGCCGCTCCTTCCCCGTTCAGCCTATCCAAAGCTCCTCACCAGCCACAGCAGAATAAACCCGCCGATGGCTATTGTCAGCGCAGTGACACGCATTGTTGAAGATGGCGTGTCGAGAAGCAATGCCAGCGCCCGCTTCATCTGATCGGGGAATGCCGCGTAGACAATTCCCTCGATCACAATAGCGAGCGCCAGCGCTGTGAGAAACTCCGTCATTGAGCGGTTTCGGAATCACCACCTTCAACGACGAGTGCGTCATCAGACGGCGGAGGCGTCAGCAAGTCTTCCTCGTTGACCTCCTCCGGCACCTCTTCCGGCGTGAACTCGGGCAAATTGTCGAGATCAACGATGGCCGGTGATGGCAACTGACCGTCCGCAGACACGTTGGACTGGAAGTACTGGAAGAACTCGGAGTCCGGGCTCAACACCAGCGTCGTTCCATCCTGCAGCGCATCGCGGTAGGATTGCATCGTCCGGTAGAACTCGAAGAACTCGGGATCGACCGAGAAAGCCTCAGCAAAAACCCGGTTCCGCACCGCGTCACCTTCACCACGCAGAATTTCAGAATCCCTGCGCGCTGCAGCAACGATCTCAACCGCCTGCCTGTCAGCCTGCGCCCGGATCGTTTGTGCCTGTTCACGACCACTTGCACGAAGCCGTGCAGCTTCTGCCTGACGTTCTGCCGACATTCTGTCGTAAGTCTGCTGCGAGACTTCCGCCGTCAGATCGGTTCTGAGAATCCGTACGTCAACAACTGTGATACCCAGATCCGCGATCTCGTCGGAAATCAGGGACTGTGCCTCCTGCATCATCTCCGCACGCTCGGCAGACAAGGCCGCCGAGAAGTTGCGCCGACCGTAAACGCCACGCAGAGCGTCTTCGAAACGGGAATTGATCAGGCCTTCCGCCTGGATGATCGAACCGCGTGTCTGCTCACGGAACAATTGGGGATTGGTAATCCTGTAGGTCAGGAACGCATCCACATTGTAGAAGCGGCCACCCGAGACCTGCACACGGATATCCTCAAGGTCGTACCGCAGCACCCGGTCTTCAATGATCTGCACCGATTCAACGATATCGGTGGGAATCTTGAAGTTGAGGCCCGGTTCCGTGATCACCCGCTGGATTTCACCAAACCGGGTCACAATGGCCTGTTGACGTTCATTGACGACGAAGATCGACGACACCAGCACATAGAGCGCCAGCGCAACTGCAATTAATGCAATAACGAGCCGGTTCATTGGTTCACTCCTTGGCTAGATTGGGAGCGAGCCTGCACTTCGGGCAGCGGCAGGTAGGGCAAAACGCCCGTTCCATTGGCTTCCTGATCAATGATAATCCGGTTGGAATTGCCGATCACACCTTCCATCGTTTCAAGGAAGAGACGCTTGCGGGTCACCTCAGGTGCCTGAGCATATTCCCTATAGACCGAGATGAAGCGCGCAGCCTCACCCTCGGCTTCCTGAACGACACGGTTTTTATAGGCAGCCGCCTCTTCACGCATCTGCGCAGCCTGACCGCGTGCATCACCCAGCCGGGTGTTGGCATACTGCCGGGCTTCTTCCTGGAAGCGGTCTTCATCCTGTTCAGCGCGCTGAACTTCTTCAAACGCGTCGGACACCTGCGCCGGTGGTGCGGCATCAGCGATCGTGATCTGACTGACTGTCACGCCGGTGTCGTAAGTATCGAGGATTGTCTGAGTGATCTGCTGCACATCGATGCCCACACCGTCACGATCGTCACGGTAGACGTCCTGAGCGGGCCTGCGACCGACGACTTCACGCATGGCGCTTTCCGCCGCGCGGCGCACCATTACGTCCGGTTCACGCACGGAGAACAGATATTTCGCCGGGTCGCTAACGCGCCACAAAACGGCGAACGACACATCGACAATATTCTGATCACCCGAAAGCATCAGGCCTTCGTCTGTCTGGGTCCGTCCCGCAGCACGCGTTGCCGATGTGGTCAGGCTGCCGATCTGGATGCGGTTTTCGGTAATGCTCACCTTTTCAACCGTCTCGAACGGCCAGAAGATAAACTGAAGACCCGGCTCGGAAAGCTGGTCTTTCGGCTGGCCAAGGAACAGCTCAACGCCCAGTTCCTGCGGTTCCACCGTGTAAATGGACTGAGAGACCCAGCCCAAAACCAGCGCCGCGATGACGCCAACAATGACCCAGCGTCCGCCGGGCAGTCCGCCCTGGAACTGGTCTCGGCCTCGGTTGAGCAATTCTTCGAGATTTGGCGGTGTGTTGCCACCGCCGCCACGGCGCGGTCCACCGCCGCCTGGGGATTGTCCCCACGGGCCGCCGCCGCCGCCTCCACCGCCGCTTGAATTATTATCCCAGGGCATATTTTCCCTTCCGGTTCCTCGTCATAGGTTGTGGGACTATATAGTCATGCCGCCTGCCCCGATCAATGCGTCGCGGGGATCAAACGTTCGTAAATATGAATGATATACGCAGCACTATCTTTCTCGGATTTCTCGACGGGCGGCGTTTCAACAATTGTCCACACCTTCGGATCGATTTCAGGGAAATGCGTATCTCCCTCAGGCGCTAGTGCGACATGGCTGATATATAGCCGATCCGCGAGTGGCATGCCCTGCCGGTAGATTTCTGCGCCACCGAAGATCACGACCTCGTCGACCCCATCCGCTTGCGCGATTGTTTTCGCATGGGCCAGTGCCGATACCAGACCGCTGACAACAATCACGCCGTCCGGCTGATATCCGGTCTGGCGGGTCACAACGATATTGGTGCGTCCCGGCAACGGCTTACCGATGCTCTCGAACGTTTTACGCCCCATTATCAATGGCTTGCCCATCGTCACGCGTTTCAGGTGCGCAAAGTCGGAGGGAATGCGCCACGGCATGTCACTGGATGCACCGATAACGCCATTCTCTGCCACAGCGGCGATCATCGCGACGCGCGCACTCATTGAGACGCCAACGATGTGAGCGCCTCACCATCGACCCGGCAAGTGGTCCACTCATCCATCATGCTGGCACCCATGGCCTTGTAAAAATCAATCGAGGGTGTGTTCCAGTCAAGCACAGACCATTCCAGCCGCGCCAAACGCTCCGCGACACAGATACCGGCAAGATGTATGAGCATGGCCTTGCCGATCCCCTCCCCGCGCAGTTCAGGATCGACGAACAAATCCTCCAGCCAGATGCCGTGCCGTCCCCTGAAGGTCGAATAGGAGTAAAACCAGAGCGCAAAGCCTGCGGGCGCACCTTTCCATTCGGCAATTTCACAGAAAACGCGTGGATTTTCGCCGAACAGATCGCGTTCAAGGTCTTCCGCGTTTGCCTGCGCTTCATGCAAAAGCCGTTCATATTCAGCAAGTTGCCGAATGAATCCAAGCACAATGGGCGCGTCGCCCGGTGCGGCGCGGCGAATTGTCAGGCTCATTCTGGTGCATGCTCCAGATATCGGAGCCACTTGCGCGCAAGTGCTTGCTCAAGATCGATCTCGTTGGCTTTTGCGAACAGCAGAATGTGTGCAAGCACGTCCGCAGTCTCGTCTTCCAGAGCTTCCCGCAATTCATCGCGGTTTTTGCCATGCAGCCGCCCGCGACCGCTTAGGCGTAGATGTTCAGAAACGAGTTCGCCGACCTCCTCCTGGAGTTTGAGCACGTACCAGTCCGCATCCCGATTGATCCCGCAATTCTTCGCGTAACCATCCGAAACTTCCGCGACACTTGCCGTTAGCGCATCGAGCGAACGGCTCATACGGCTATCGGCGCTTTGATAGTCGGTGCCGCTTCATAGTCGGCAAACTCGAAATCTTCGAATTCGAAATCGAAAACCGAGGCGCGATCCGTCTTGATCACCAGCTTGGGCAAGCGCCCCGGGATACGGGTCAACTGCTCGCGCGCCTGCTCGAAGTGATTGTGATAAAGGTGCGCATCGCCGAGCGTATGCACGAAATCACCCACCTTGAGCCCGGCCACATGCGCAATCATGTGCGTCAAAAGTGCGTAAGAGGCGATATTGAACGGCACACCGAGGAAGATATCCGCGGAGCGCTGATAAAGCTGGCAGCTCAACTTCCCGTCGGCGACGTGGAATTGGAACAGGCAGTGACATGGCGGTAACGCCATCTCGTCTACCTCCGCCGGGTTCCAGGCCGTTACGATATGCCGCCGGGAATCCGGATTGTTGCGGATGGAGTTCACCACATTGGCGATCTGATCGATATGCCCGCCCCTGCCGTCTGGCCAGGAGCGCCATTGCGAGCCATAAACCGGACCGAGATCGCCCTTCTCGTCCGCCCATTCATTCCAGATGGAGACACCACGTTCCTGCAGCCAGCGAACATTGGTCTCGCCGCGCAGGAACCAAAGGAGTTCGTAGACAATGGACTTTATGTGCAGCTTTTTGGTCGTCAGCAACGGGAATCCCGTGCTGAGATCGTACCGCGACTGATGGCCGAAAACCGCACGTGTGCCTGTCCCAGTCCGGTCATCCCGGTCCGTTCCGGTGTCCAGAACATGCTGCAACAAGTCGAGATAGGTTTTCATGACTCTAAATCTAGGCGATTCCGCCGAATGTTTAAACAAGAGATCAAAAAACGAAGGGCCGGCCGTTGCCGGCCGGCCGCTCCGGGCCGATACAAAGAGACCGGCAAATTCAGCCTGCCTCTTTAGCCCCCAATGATCGCACAAGCGATTCAGTTGCCACAAAGATGCCACACTCAGGCAACCGATCAAGATAATTCACGGCAAACATGATAGTATGCACAGAACGCGTATCAATGGAGATGGTCATGAGTGACACCGACACCAGGATCCGCAACAAATCCAAGGCAAAAACCGAACGTCCCCGCCTGCACAAGGTCATTCTGCTGAACGATGACTATACGCCGCGCGAATTCGTCACAGCTGTGCTCAAGGCTGTGTTCCGCATGACGGAAGACGAAAGCTATCACGCGATGATGACGGCGCATCAGAAGGGATCGTGCGTCATCGCCGTTTTCACGCAGGAAGTTGCGGAATCCAAAGCCGAACAGGCAAATGAAGCCGGTCAACGCGCCGGATTTCCTCTTGCATTCACCACTGAACCGGAGGAGTGATGGAGCGGTAAGAGCCGTTACGATCCGGCGCCAACACCTGCCGAGCACTTCGACCATGAAGCCACGCAGACTGTTCTCGCTACTGGTCATCTTTGCGCCCCTGCTGCTTGCTTCGTGCACAGGTGCCACCGATCCGGTGCGCACCAGCGGCATTCGCACAAACACCACCGCTCAACCATCTGAAATCAAAGAGAAAAACGCTCGCTCAGACGATAGCATTGCCATCGCCAGCCGTCAGAGTGGCGTCTCCACCAAACTGGCAGCGACGCTCTATTACGCGGCACGCGAACAAGACTATGACACCGGGAACCCTGTTCCGTTCCGGGATGTGAATGGAGAAACGCTCCACATGGGCTCGGCCGCGTTTAAGAAGGCTGCCTCTATTGAAGGAACCGCCATCTTCACAGACGGCACAGTTCTCAACTACCACAAGCGGATCGGCGGTGAGGTCCGCTGGATCAGAATCCGGTCAAAACTGGGGCTTGATGCCCGCGGTTGTCCTCTGGTCCCCTTCCGGTCGGCGGCTGTGGACCCAAGCGTGATCAAGCTCGGCAGCCGTCTGGAAATATCAGAGACTGTTGGGATGCGCCTGCCCGATGGCGGCCGGCATGACGGTGTCTGGTATGCAGCCGATACCGGTGACGGTATCGATGGGCACCGGATCGATCTGTTCACCGGCCTGGGCGCCGATTCCATGAAAGCCGTAGAGCGTCATGGCATTGGACACTTGCAAAAACTCACAGTGACGACTTTTCCACACCCAGCACGGTGCTGACGGATTTCGACACTTTCTTGCCGCATTTCACTTGCCGCCACCCCTCGATCTGAGATAGTTAATAAAGTGTTAAGTTTCTTCTTTCGCGATTGACATCATTGCATTCATGATGATTCGGCGGAGCCCAAACTTAGCTGGGAAAGCGGCACCCATTCTCTGAACCCGATAGTTGCGTATTGCGACAGTAAGTTATCTCGCTAATCCGCGACTGGAATCAGTGGATTTCTCATGCGGCGTAGTGATGTAACTCGTTTTGGTCAGCAAGTTCCCTATCCGGTATTCTTTGATCCGTCTCACCGGCGTTGGGTGGCCTTCATTGCACTCGCAACCCTCTCGGTTTTCTGCCTGGTCTTTCTGATGGCGACGTTGACCATCCGCATCGTCAACGGTCCACAAGTTCAGGGCTTTTCCCTTTCCACACCGGCCGAACGAAGTGTCGCCGGCGCAACCTATTCGGTCGCCAACAACATTCTTGAGACCAACGAGAGTGGTGTTTCTGCGGACATATCCGCTGCTGGCTTATCGGCATCCGTAGACGAACCCGGCACTCCTGTACTCAGCAACGACACGGATATAGCCACCACGTCCAATTCAGATTTTTTTTTGACAACAGACGCGCGCCAGCAAAGATAGACACCGGATATCCGGACCTCATCGCCGCATTTGCGCAGCCACTTAACATGCTTGGCAGCGTGTTGGTTCCGTCTGCCGCCGCTGCCGAAATCCAGCTGGACAACGAGATTGAGGTTTTCGCCTTTCACGCCACCTGGGACCCGGCCGCCCGGACGTCGCTCGCCAACAACATCGATAAAATCGACACACTGCTGCCGGAACTAATCCATCTAGGTGATGAGAATGGTGCAATCGCCGATATCGACAGCGAACAATCCATCGCACTTACCGAACTTATCAGAGCCGAAAAACCGGCATTGAAAGTCGCACCGATCGTCAACAATTACGCCGACGGCCGCTGGCAGGACGGATGGCTCCAAGGAATTTTGGCCGACGCCGAAAAACGTATCAGGCTGATCAAGAACCTGGCGGCATTCACTGTTGATGGCGGGCATCACGGTTTGACCGTGAATTTTCAGGGCATCAACCCGGGCAATCAGGATCAGTTTCTCATCTTCGTCCGTGCGCTTCACGCTACACTGCGTTCTTTAAGCCGGGAGCTTTACGTCACAGTACCATTTGTGGGCGATACAGGGTTCACAACCAAACTCGCTGCGTACAGTGATGGCCTGATCGTTCTGACCGAGGGACAACACGCCTTTGATACCGCAGCCGGACCAATGGCCGGACAACAGTGGTTTGAGGACAAGCTAAAGAGCCGCATAGCCCAGATACCCGCCTCAAAGCTCATAATCGGGGTCACCAATTATGCCAATGAGTGGTCGGACGATGGAACACATCTCAACACTTACTCCGTGCAGGAAGCGCTGACCAAGGCACGGATTTCCCAGGCCGAAGTCGGTTTCGATCCGGACAGTCTCAACCCGCACTTCACTTATCGCGCTGAAGATGGCGGCATGCGGCACGTGTGGTTCCTCGACGCCGCAACGGCCTTCAACCAGATCAGGTTTTCCGAAGACTACCGCCCCCGGGGCATCGCGCTCTGGCGGCTTGGTACGGAAGACACGGGCATCTGGAAAATCATTTCCGGCGCAAATCGCATGGTCCCGGCCAGTCTGGAAGTCATCGATTCCAACTATCAGCTGGACCGTTTTGGCGAGGGCGAAATTGTAAAATTGACGGCGACGCCTCAGACCGGCAGCCGCACAATTACGGTGTCAGGCGATGGCAAGATTATCACCGGCGAACACTACACCCATTTCCCGCGCAACTTTGAGCTGATGCAGTGGGGCGCGCGTGATGACAAAGCACTAGCGCTCACCTTTGATGATGGCCCGGATCCGGTCTTTACACCTCTGATACTGGAAATTCTGAAGCGGCATGATGTGCCCGCAACCTTCTTTGTTGTGGGCGCAAATGTGCAAAAATATCCAGATCTGGTGAGACGTATGGTCGCCGAGGGTCATGAAGTTGGCAGCCACACCTATTCACACGCCAATGTCTCAGCCATCAGCGACGAGCACCTGCGATTGGAGCTGAACGCGACACAGCGTGTCTTTGAAAGCATAACCGGCCGCAACATGGTGTTGTTCCGCGCCCCCTACGCAGAGGACACCAACCCGCAACACGCCGATGAAGTCCGCCCGATCTCGGTGATCAGTGCACTGAACTATTACGCCGTGAACATGAACATCGACCCGAAAGACTGGTGGTTGCCGAGCGCCGACCGCATCGTGCAACGCACACTTGCCGGCGCCCGCAGCGGGAACGGCAACATTATTCTGCTTCACGACGCTGGCGGCCGGCGTGAAGCGACCATCGAAGCACTGCCGTCGATCATCACGCAACTGCGTGCAGAGGGATATCACTTCGAGACGGCTGGTGCTCTGATCGGCAAATCGCCGGACATGACGATGCCTGCAAGCCGAACGGTCGATAGCACCTATGGTGTGGCCCAATCCGCAGGATTTGCGACCTTACGCTGGTTCGAGCGCTTCGTTTATTACGCATTCTATGCTGCAATCTTCCTTGGCATACTCCGATCGGTGATCATATTGACACTGTCCTTCCTGCGGCGGCGAAGACAGTGGTTGCACACACCGAAAGACCTCAGCATCGGTGTCGTTGTACCGGCGTACAACGAGGAAAAAGTCGTCATTCAGACCGTGTATTCACTGCTGAAATCTGACTATCCAAATCTGGAAATTCTGGTGGTTGACGACGGCTCCAAGGATCGCACCTATCAGCTATGCCGGAAGGAATTCAAAACAAGGCGAAATGTAACCGTTCTGACTAAGCAGAACGGCGGCAAGTCCGAAGCTCTCAATTACGGCTTCACCCGGCTGGACAGCGACGTCATCGTCGCGCTCGATGCTGATACGGTGTTCTATTCAGATACCATCAGCATGCTGGCGCGGCACTTCAGTGATCCGCGCGTTGCCGCAGTTTCAGGCAATGCAAAGGTTGGTAACCGGGTCAACCTGCTGACGAAATGGCAAGCCCTTGAATATATCACCGCGCAAAACCTCGACCGGCGCGCATTTGAATATCTAAACGGCATTATCGTCGTGCCCGGTGCGGTTGGGGCATGGCGGCGCGAGGCAGTGGAAGCTGTCGGTGGCTTTACGACCGACACACTTGCAGAGGACGCCGATCTGACGTTGCGTCTACTCCGCGCTGGGCACAAGGTGGACTATGAAGAGGAATCTGTTGCCCTCACAGAGGCACCGGAAACCGTGCTTCAGTTCACCAAACAGCGGTTCCGCTGGATGTTTGGCATGTTGCAGGTGGCCTATAAACACAAAGACAGCCTGCTGCTCCAGGATTCAAAGACCGTGGGCCTGGCTGTGATGCCCAACATTCTTGTGTTTCAGATCCTGTTTCCGCTTCTCGCGCCGGTTGCGGACATATTTGCGCTGATCGCGCTTGGATCGCTGGCCTGGTCGCAAATCACCAATTCAACCTTGGCCAATATGACGGATCTGGCCACGGCACTATCAATGTTTTTCCTCTTCGCTGCGGTCGATTTTGTCTCCGCGGTGGCAGCATTCTGGCATGAACGACGCGAAAACAGGTGGTTGCTGATATGGCTGATCCCGCAGCGCTTCTTTTACCGGCAGCTGTTATACATTGTGGCCATTCGCGCGGTGATTACCGCAGTGCGCGGTTCAATGGTCGGCTGGGGAACACTCACCCGAACCGCGCACGCAGCAGGTACGCTGCCAGCGAAGGCTGGCCGCACATAGTGTGGGATTGTACGCATATAAACGATTTCTTGAGGCCACATGCCGCACTATCCGCCTAAATTTCGGGCGGAAATCAATATATGCAGCGCCAACTACCGGTCGTGACCTACATTCTTGCAATCGCAACATGCGTGCTGGCTTTGGCCGGTGGCGGTCACTATTTTGCCAATTCCGTCATCACGGCGCAGCAGGATCGGCAGCTGAATGAACTGGCGCAGCTGGCGCTGAGGCGCGCTGAAGTCGTTGTGAACCAGGGCAGCGCCATGCTCGACGGCTTGATGACGCAAGGACTTGTCGGTTGCGACCCGGTCGCAATTCAAAACATCCGCTTCAACATTTACCAGACCAGTCAGGTCAAGGACATCCGGCAGACTGACGAGACAGGCGCGGTGCGCTGCTCAGCCTTCCCCGAAACACTGGAATTCGACCGGACCTGGCCAACCTATGCGGATATGCAGCCAAGTCTTGATGGCGCTCTCAGGCTGTTCAAGGTCGATCAGTTTTCCGGCGTCGCCCTTGGTGTTTTCAAATCTGTTGATGACGCGCGCGGCATGGTGTCGATCGTCTCGTTGCGTAACTCAATACTCGACGTTATGCCGGCGGACTTGCGTGACACGAGCACGGTTTCAATTGGCCTCGGAGACGGGTCCGAAATTGCTCAAATTACCGGCAAAGATGTTGAACCCGATGCACCAGCACAGGACTTCAGCGCCGCTTCAGCACAATATCCCATTCAGACCAATATTACGGTTTCCGATGCATCGCTGTTTGCCTGGAATCACGAAATCTATGTGCCGATGGTCGCCGCGTCCGCGCTCCTCGGCCTGGCGCTGGGTGTCCTCCTGGCACGCAACCTGACCCGTCCCGTATCGATACTTTCGGAGCTCGACCGGGCCATCGCCAATGCCGAGTTTACGCCCTTCTATCAGCCGACATTTGACCTGCAATCCGGCAGGATCACAGGATGCGAGATGTTGGCGCGATGGACCCGCGCGAATGGGGAAACAATTTCCCCGGCCCGCTTCATTCCTCTGGCCGAGGAAAGTGGCCGGATCAACGAAATCACCTGGCAGCTCATGCAAAAAGCGTTGACCGAACTCGGTCCGCATTTACGCGAGAACAAGACGTTCGTGCTTTCATTCAACGCCTCACCACAACATTTCATGGAAGACGGATTTCTTCACGAACTGGAAAATCTGACGAAAAAACATAGCGTTGCACGGCGACAGGTTTGTATCGAGATCACCGAGCGGGACCCGTTCGAAAACCTGGATGCCGCCGCGGCAATGGTCGCGCGCGCCCGGGATGCCGGTTTCAAAGTTGCCATCGATGATGTGGGTATCGGTCACAGCGGACTGTCGCATCTGCAGGCGCTGCGGGCGGACACCATCAAGATCGACAAATTTTTTGTCGACGCCATCGGCGCTGACGAAACCGCCCGCTCGATCATCGAAATGCTTGTCCGTCTGGCCGCGAAACTCGACATGGACCTGGTTGCCGAAGGCATTGAGCACGACGATCAGATCGCCGCGCTCATCACATGCGGTGTTCCGCGCGGTCAGGGTTATGTGTGTGCCCCGCCACTTACTGCGTCAGACTTTACGCGGCTGATTTCCGATAATGCCGGCACACGTGCCCGGTCAGTGTCAAACGCTGCCTGACAGCTGCCGTTTACCGCTCACCTATTCCTGTACGAGGTGACCGCGCAGCTCACCGCCCGGATGTGCCGCCGTGTGGATATTCACATACAGCGCACCGTCCAGCAGTGCTTTCGCCTGGTCGTCATTAAGTGTCGTGCCGCCTTCAACCGGTGATGAAAGTGGCCCCTCGATTGCCACCGCGATGCCGGCATTGGCGCTCGGCTCCGCCGGCCCATGCAAGTGCATACCGACGACCGGTCCAGTGAGCCCTTCGAACACAATGTTCCAGGTCACCATGTTGTTGTCGGTGTCGAAGGTTGCTTCGGCGACACCTGTCGCACTGGTGTCGTTGGGCGGCACTTCGTTCTGGCCCGATAACTCAGCGCTCAAATTGATGATTTCCGCATTGGCGCTGGCACTCATGGCAGCCAATGCTGTAAACACAGCAATACCGAGTGAAGTTCTCAAAGTCTTCATGGGGTTTCCCTCCTGCGATTCCCGCAACGACTGATCCTAGGCACGAATAAGGATAATTGAAGGTCAATCGACCTGTTCATGCGCAATGCCCGGTTTATCACCGTCAATGGCTCAGTCTGACGATTTTCGGCGGTTGTGCCTAGACTCTGGCGGTTTTAGCGCGAAATGCGGTGAGTATCCGGTTAATCCCGTATATCGGCCTTGGATAGCTATCGATCCTCGTCATCGCCACTGGAATGGGGACGTCAGCGGGCGCAAAGCCTGGCCGCATTGTCTTTGCAAATCGGGTTGTGAGCCACTATATTAGGGATGCCCGCAAGGGCTATGGCGATAAATGGCTATCGTAATAAACCCATCGGACCCGGGGGCAGTACCCGGCGCCTCCACCAATTTCCTCCCTCAATGAGGGATTTTATGGGGGCGAAACAGGATCGACGAGGGCGTAAAGGGTATGTTTTCGCTCGGCATTGTACCACCGTTATCGGGCTATCTTGATAGTTGCAAATGACAACTTCAAAGCTAAGGTTGCTCTGGCTGCGTAACGCGGTCCGAAAACCTGAATTGAAAGCCCTGGCCTCTTAGCGGGGGTCAGGCGGGGTTCGCAGGCACCTGGCAACAGAAGCCTGCACTTTCCGTTCCAGTGCGCATTATCTTCACTTGACCCTTGAACTAAGGTCGCTTTTTGTCCTCTACTGCGCCCAATCGGATTCTTGTCACCAACAAAAGGGCCACACATGGCCGACGACCAAATTCGCTACGACATTCTCACCCAAGAGGCGCTGCGCGGCGTTGTGCGCAAGGTGTTGGCCGAAGTTGCCAAAACCGGGCTGCCTGGCGAACATCACTTCTTCATTTCCTTCGCGACCAAGTCGCCCGGCGTGCGCATTTCCGAGCGTCTTTTGGAGCAGTACGACAAGGAAATGACCATCGTGCTGCAAAACCAGTTTTGGGACCTCAAGGTCACCGATGCGCATTTTGAAGTCGGCCTGAGCTTCGACGGGCAATCCGAGTTGCTGCACATCCCCTTCTCCGCGATCAAGGGTTTCTTCGATCCATCCGTTCAGTTCGGGCTGCAGATCGAACCAGTCCTCGATGAAGACGAGGAAGCGGAACCCGAAGTCATCAGCGAAATCGGGAGCGACAACGATATTGAAGCCGCTGAATCCGCGGAGACCGAAGCGGATGACGATGCCAAGGCGGACGATGACACCGAAAGCGGCGACAAAGTTGTCAGCCTCGACAGCTTCCGCAAGAAATAGCGCATGCAGAAACGCTCGCTGACGATAGCGGGGCACCGGACCAGCATAGCGCTGGAACCGGAATTCTGGGCTGGACTTGAAGCTTTAGCCGTACACCGCGGCCTGTCACTTCCCGGGCTTGTTGGCGAGATTGATGAGCAGCGAGAGACTGACAATCTGTCGTCAGCGCTGCGGGTCGCTGTGCTTGAATTCTATCACTCGAAAGAATTTATCAGCTCATCGCCTGTCAGATCGAAGGGCTGAAACACGCTGTTGTTCTCAAACGCCGGCTCCGGCAGATTGAGACCTTCCTGCAAAAGATCGATCGGCGCCGCATTGGGATCAGGTGGCGGTGGCCCGAGGAGCTCCGCTGGCGCTTCATCTTCCGCGGCCTGTTCCGCTGCGGCTTCCGCCTCGGCTGCTTCTTCCGCGGCAGCCTGCTGCCGGGCTAGCCGTTCGGCTTCCTCTGCCCGTAGCCGCGCAAACTCTTCTTCCGCCTGTTGACGCGCCTGCAGTTCCATCAGCCGTGCCCGTTCCGCCGCGGCTGCGCGCGCCCGGGCTTCTTCTTCCGCGCGCAATTGTTCCAGCCGGTCGACTTCCAGTTCGTAGGCACGGACCTTGATCGCATCGATCATCGGCGCCACGTCGATCCGGTGTTCAGGATCGATCAGTGTGCCGGATAGTATCGCTGTGGCCCGTGCGTTGGTCTCGTTGATCAGTGCGTCAGGGTTGGACAAGTCGGTCGGAGTCATTGTCCACTCCCCGGACAATCCAAGGTCGCCGAGCGAAAGCGCGGCGCCACCGAAAATATTTGCCTCCGGCCCCTCTATTGCCATGTTCGACAGACGCGCACGCCCCGCCGCGATTGTGAACACGCCACCTGCCTCTGGCGCGGTGAACCGCCCCTGCCCTAATGCATCCTCAACGATGCCGGTCAGAACTTCCGGTTCGAGCTCGATGACGTTTTCCATATCGGCCAGCACAGCGAATGCACCCGGTCCGAACTCCGAAATCTCGATCCCCTCCAGCGTGAAACTGCCATCACCTGCCAGGCCAGATAATACCGACGCAAAGCTGTCGCCCGTACCGCTGAACGTCAGACCTCCGCCCAGCGTGCCGTCGATCACAGCCGCCGGCGCTTCGGGTAGCAGTGCATCAATATCGACACCGGCGAAGGTTGCCCGTCCCTCGATCTGCTTGGCAGAATCTACCCCCGTACAACAGATTTCCAACTCCAGCCCCATCGTGCCGCCGCCAATTGCCGCTTCAAGACCGCGCAGGCGCACATTGGTCGCATCCCAGGTGAAATCAAACTTTGCGTCAGTCGCCAGATCGCGCCCGGCATGGGTGACGAACGGCGTTTCAATAGCAATCCGTCCACTGGTCCTGCGCGACTGATCGGTGTAGGCAAACGGCCCGTCCGGCCACAACAATCCGTCATTGAGCAGTGCCGATGGCCCACCCAGCAATGCTGCGAAGTGGCTGACGTCGATGGTGCTACTGCGCAGTGCACCGGAGAACTGGACATTCTCGCCCTGTTGGGTCCGGCCTAGCTCACCGCTCAAAAATGCGCCATCGGCGTTTACGTCGATAGCCTGCAGCGACATCGTGCTGAGACCATTGAAGCTGAATTCCGCCTTGCCACTGACCGGCCCGAACCCGATCCCTTCCGCCCCTAGAGCGGAGGCCACAACCGTGCTGTCACTGAGATCGAAGGTCAGCTGCCCGCGCCCGCGCAGCGCGCTGAGATCACTGGGGATGACATTCCCAGCATAGGCAATTTCATCGCCACCGCCGGACAGAGAAACCGTTGTCTCGAGGCTGTTGAGTGGCGTGCCTTCGGTCAGAAGCTGGAAACTAACCGGACTGCCGTCGGGCATGAGCGCAACGTCGCCCAGCCCCAACTGACGGCTTAATGCCACGGAATCCTGCGATGTTAGCGCCAGATCGACACTTATGGGTTCTGAGACCGGGTTAAACAGTCCGTCGTCGAACAAAATGGCCGCATCTACATCTCCGGCACCCAACCGGCCGGTGACGATCAATGCCTGTCCTGGACCGCCTTCCCGCGCATTGAGATCGATGCTCAATTCCGCCGGCAAAGACCGGGTCGCAAAGTCGCGCATCTGACCGGGCAGACCGAAACGGTCAAACAATTGCGGCAGAACACCGTTCGCCGCTGTGGCAGACAGGCTCACCTGCCCTGCCGCGGTAACCACCGGATCATTCCAATTGCCATTGAAACTGCCTGAGAGCCCAAAGCGGGCACCACCATAGGCATCCGTACCGAACCGGTTGAACGTGATGCCGGTTTCATCCCATGCACCGCGCGCCGTTACATTTTCAGCCGATAGCCCGCCAACCGACAACGCAGCCGCCCGGACATCAAAATCGCCTTGCGGAAAACTGAGGCGGAAGCGCGCATCGTTGGAGACCTCGGGCAACAGTGCCTGCAGCGCGCGCGTCAAACCATCGTCGAGTTGACCCAACTGCGCCGCGACAGATAGCGCCTGCGTTTCCCCAAACTGGATATCAGCTTCGACATTATTCGCTTCGCCATCAAGCAGGAACTCCCCATCAACAAGGGTCAGCGCGTCATCGGCAAAGCCGACCCGTCCGCTCAGAGAGCCCGGCATATTGAACAGCGGATTGTCTTCCGCCGCGCGCCGCCATTGCAAAGCAAACGTATCGAGCCGTCGGGCGTCCAGTGTCATTGAGCCATCAAAGGCCGGCCCACCCGTATCCGCGACCGCAAGCGTGCCCTCAAGCGACAATTGCGCGTTGCCAGCCATTCGGGCCAGGAAATTCTCAACCAGCCAGACTTCGCCATCCGTCTCGGCGTCGAGCCGCACATCGCGCAGGGACAATCCGCGCAGATCGAGTTCGGTGATGTCGAGCCCAATGCGTCCCGGCAGTGGCGGCACAATTGGCGCGGGCAGTTCGCCCAAAAGGCGCAACACCTCATAGGGTTCAATCACAGCGTCAGCGCTCGCCTCGCGTGGTGGTAGGGCAATTACACCGCTCGATACGACGGCGTCGAAATTAGGCGATGCGCCCAAATTGAGTACGGCAGCACCAGTCAGCCGCGTCGCTGGCCGGTTCTCGTCCGGCTCGACAGTGAAATCGGTCAGCAGCACCCGTTCAGTATTGGCTTCCACCTGGGAGGTGAAAACAAGGTCGCCACGCACACCATCGGCGCTCTCAACCTGAGCGGGTGTTTGGCGGAGCGTCGTCGATCCTGCAAATTCCAGCCGACCCCGCGTACTGAGCAGGCCATCGACCGTTATCGAATAGCCTTCGTCAGCCGCGCGGGCGAAGGCAGCCACCTGCAATTCGTCGGCAGCATTGCGGGCTGAGGTGTTGACGCGGACGATATGCGGACGGTCATCGAACATACCCGTGCCGTTGAGCGAAAACGGCCCCCGCATGCCACCCATTTGCAGGCTGCCATCGAACCCGGTCAGTGACCATTTCGCGCCAGATCGCCCATCGGTCAGATGTATCTCTCCATTCGCAATCGCGGCATCTTCCACCGATACGTTGGTCGCCGAAACGGTTTCCGGCATTGCCAGCGGCACGGCAAACTGGCCATCGGCATCCACAGAGAAATAGAGTTTGGGCCGATTCAGTGTCAGGCTGCTGACCGAGTAGCGGTCGCGCAGGAAATCGGTGAGCACCAGTTCGGCTTCGACTGCCTCGATCTCAACCAATGGCGACGCCGCCGGACCGACAACGATCGTGTCCGCCTTCAGATGCGGCTGCGGCAACAGGGTGAAATAGATATCGCCCTCGACACGCGCCTCGGTGCCCAGTGCCTCGGACACCATGGCCTCAAGCCGCGGCTTATACGCCGACCAGTCAACGAAAAAGGGCAGCGCAAATAACGCAATAATCGCGAGGATCGCGACACCACCCACAACAATGAACAAGCGGTTCAACAAATGATTGCCAATCCGAAATCAAGCCCCGGCGCGACTATAGGCATACCACAAGGCTGCGTCATCTTTGTGCCGCGCTCAATATGAATTCGCCCCCGGTTTTCAAGCCTCTTATGCCTGGAACTTTGCAGAACCAAGGTTTTCTTAAACGCAGTCGCGTATGCCTTTCATATAAAGACGGTTTTGCGCAGAGCCAAAAGAAAAGGTCAGATGGCATGAAACTTCCCGGACGCCTCCATCAGATCTACCTGGTGGTCTATCGTTGGGTCCGGCCCCATGTCGACACCTTTATGGCCATGCAGCAACATAAACTCTGGGTGCTGGCCATCATTGCCGGTGTTGCAGGCGGACTTGTGGCGATTGTCTTTCGTACGCTCATCGGGCTCATTCAATCAGTTTGGACCGGCACCACCTCCGAGGTGTTTCTCGATGTCTTGTCCACCCTGCCCTGGTGGGCGGTCATTGTTGCACCGGCGACTGGCGGTGTCATCGTTGGCACCATCCTGCACTTCTGGCGGCCCTCAGGCCGCGCCGGCGGCGTGGCTGATGTTATTGAGGCACGCACCTATGAGAGCGCCCGACTCAATTTGAAAGACGCCGCCATCGGCACCACAATTTCCGCCATCACGCTCGGCACGGGTGGCAGCGCCGGTCGCGAAGGTCCGGTCGTCTATTTCGCCGCCGCCGTATCCAAAGCGTTATTCGGTATCTTCAACCTGCCCTTGAGCGCCCGCCGATCCATGCTCGGATGCGGCGTCGCCGCGGCCATTGCCGCCTCGTTCAACGCCCCGATTGCAGGTGTGTTGTTCGCGCACGAAGTCATACTCGGCCATTTCGCCATGAGCGCTTTTGTGCCACTTGTCATCTCGGCGGTGGTTGCTGCGGTGATTTCACGGAACTTTTTCGGCGAGGCCCCGGCCTTCATTGTCCCCGACTACGCCATCACCTCCTATTGGGAAATCCCTGCCTTCGCGCTGCTCGGCGTCACCTGCGCTATTGTGGCGATCCTGTTCCAGTCCTCTCTTATCGGCACCGACTGGGTCGCAAGGCACGTGCGTATCCCACTCTTCTTCCGCCCAGTTCTTGGCGGTCTGTTGGTCGGCGGCATCGCCTTCTTCTTCCCACAGGTGCTCGGCGTTGGCTATGAGGCGACAGACGCTGCCCTCGCCAACCGGATGGACCTGTGGCTGCTGCTCGTCCTCATCGTTGCCAAAACAGCGGCGACCGCGATCACGCTCGGCTCGCGCCTCGGCGGCGGTGTGTTCTCACCGGCCCTTTATCTCGGCGCCATGACAGGGGGCGCTTTCGGCATCATGGCCTCGGCTGTGTTTCCCGAACTCGCATCTTCGGAAGGTCTTTATGCCATCATCGGTATGGGTGCTGTCGCCGCGGCCGTCCTTGGCGCGCCGATATCGACCGCCGTGATGATCTTCGAGCTGACCGGTGGCTTCGCCTTCTCGGTCGCCTTGCTCTTTGCCGTCTCCATCGCGACGGGGCTCACCCAGCTCGCCATGGGCCGCAGTTTCTTTTACTGGCAGCTCTACACGCGCGGCATCATGCTCGAGGAAGGCCCGCACAAGCATCTCGCCCAGCACATCCGGGTGCGCGACATCATGAACCCGTTCAAAGATGGCGATGCTCTGCCTGAATTCGACATTGCGACCGCAAAAGCCTGGCTGCGCCCGAGCGATACGCTTGAATCAGCCCTGCGCGCCTTCGACTCCTCAGGTGAAGAACGCCTCATTGTTATCGAGGGCAAAGACCAGAGACCCGTTGGCTGGGCCTATCACGTCAAGGCGCTGTCGAACTTCAACAAAGCACTGGTTGAGCAAAGCCGCGAGGAACATGCTTAGCCGCAACTAAAAAGGCCGGGCGTCGAGGCCCGGCCATGGTAATTTTCAGGTTCTGAAAAGGTTAGATTGAAATCAGTTACATCAATCCGATGGACCAGAAGAACGTCTCGCCGGAGCTGTCATCAACACCGTCATTGTCCGTAGCGACGAAGCCCTCGCCATTCGCGTCGATGGCAAAGCCTTCGACTTTATCAACGACATAGCCGTTCTGAGCCATCAGGTCCGCCAGGAAGTCATGAACTTCTTGTTTGGTTACAACGGGTAATTCGCTTCCAAGTTCCGCCGGAACCATTTCGCTCATCGGTACCCGATAGAGCTTCTTGATCTTGGCGTTTTCGGCGATCTGGTTGTCACGCTCAACGATATAGACATAGTCGCCATGGGCGGTGATTTCCGACAGCCCGACCCAACCGGTTTCCGGCTCGGCCTTCGGGTAGCTGACAGCGCCCCACTCGCCTGTCGAAGGCTTGTAACTCACGAGCTTGACCGTGTTCTTGGGATCGTCGCGCCATTCGCGCTGGATCGCCATCCATAGGATCAGGTCGTCGCTGGAGCCAACCGCAGTCACACCTTCCATGCCGAAACGAATCTCGTTGTCCATGAGCGCAGGTGGGAACCCGACTTCGTCCTCGATCTCGCCATCAGCGTTCACATGATAAAGCGCATGCGGGATAACCCGGTCCGTCCGGCCTTCAGAGGCGAGCCAGAAGCCGCCCGCACCGTCGAGTGCGATGCCTTCAAGGTCGACCTTTTGTGCCGGCACGCCTTCGCGTGTCACCACAATCTGCTTGGTGATACGGGCAGGCTTTTGCGTCGCGTCGATGGTGTAGATCGACGGTTGCATGCCAAGGAAGCTGTCATTGACGCCATAGAGCAGGCCTGGTGTTTCCGCATCTGCCACGAGACCTGAAAGTGCTACCCAGCCAATCGGCCGGTCACCATTCATGTCGGCGATGATCTGCGGATAGGCCGGCTCGGCACTGTCCTGCAGTTCATAGATCATAACGTGACTGCCTACACCGCCATCCGGGCGCAGATCGGTTTCATTTGCCGTGACAAACAAGCGGCGCTGCGGAATAGCGACAGCGCCTTCCGGCCCGATGCCTGAAGGCAGCGCCTGCACGAATTCGGGTGCACCACCTGTATCCTTGTAGACCAACACAAGAGACGCGCGCTCCAGCAGCACGAAGATGAACGTATCCGGCCCGAATGTCGCGACTTCGAGGCCTTCGGGTTCGGAACCCTTGTTGCCAGACCGGCCTTCAGGATAGTGCCCGAGACGCGCAACCATATGGTCGATGCTCATGCCGGAATCCCACAACACTTCGCCGTTCTTGTTCCAGATGGAGAAGCCGCGCGAACCGCCCTCGTAGTCGCCTTCATTGGCGGTCACGAACCGGTCATTGTCGAGCCATTGCACAGCATCCGGTTCCCGCGGAACACTTGTCAGCGACCCGTCGAAGGTGAAGGCACCCTCTTCTTCCGTATCGGCGTTCGTCAGGTCGACAGCACCGGCAGAGAAGCTGCTGGTAACAGTGCCGGTTTGAGCGTTGATAATCGCAAGGCTGTTGTTTTCCTGCAGGGTCAGAACGATCTCGCCTGCGTCGTTGAAATCAACGAACTCGGGTTCCGGGTCAGACGCAGCAATTTCGGAGATGCGGGTCACATCAACCGTCTTCATCGTGCCGCAATCGACCATGCCACCAGCAATGTCGAAGATCACCACGGTACCGGCCGGCAACTGCGGGATCACGCCGTCATTGAGGTCTTCGTCGCGCTCGTTTTCAATTGCAATGGCAACCTTGCTTCCGTCCTTTGATGTGGCAACTGAATCCGGCTGGCCACCGACATCACAGGTTGCTTCAATGGACTGCGAAGCAATGTCGATGATCGCCAGATTGCCTGACGGATCGGTGTAGCTCTCAGAGGTATTCACACCGATAAATGCCTTGCCGCCTGCGATTGCGACGGAGGTCGGCTCACCTTCCATGCTCATGAAGCCAGCCGGCTTCGGCGCCTTGGGATCGGTGATATCTGTAAAACCGATGCCGCCTGCCGGGCTGTCAGAGTAAACTAGCATGTTGCCATCTTCGGTCGCATAGATGATCTCCGAAGAGCTTTCCTCGGCGTCCGGCGTGTTCTGGGCAACCGGGAAGCTGGCAATGCGGTTAAATACGGCAGCCTGTGCAGGCAGCGCGGTTGTGAGCAACAAGCCGCTGATCGAGGCGGCGATGATCGTTTTGGATGTCATGAAACGTCCCCTGAGATTGACGGGAGAACGCCCTAGGCGAGATGCGTAACAACGCTATGACACTTGCATGACATTGTGTGACAGCTCCCGGCAAGTTGAGGGAAATGTTCAGTCACGCATGGAATTGCGAAAACGCGATCCCTATATTGGCGGCTTCACACAAGCGGGCAGCGTTACCCGCACGAGTTCTGGGCGGGAGAACGCTTATATGGCAATTGTCGAAGTCATTGATCTGACAAAGCACTATCCCAAGCCCGGCGCGGCGGGTGAGAAGATCACCGCCGTCGACGGCATTTCGTTCAATATCGAGGAAGGCGAGATTTTTGGCATCCTCGGCCCCAACGGCGCGGGCAAATCTACCACCCTCGAAATGATTGAAGGGTTGCGGGACATCGAAGAAGGCGAAGTGCGCGTCTGCGGCCTGTCGGTCAAAAACGACCCGGTGAAGGTCAAGCAGCATATCGGTGTGCAGCTGCAGGAAAGCGAATATTTCGACTATCTGACGCTCGGCGAACTGCTCGATTTGTTCGGTGCGCTTTATCAACGTCGGGTTTCACCCGACGAATTGCTGGCAGGTGTCGATCTCTCCGAGAAAAAGAGTGCCTATGTCAAACAGCTCTCCGGCGGGCAAAAGCAGCGCTTCTCCATCGCCTCGGCCCTCGTCAATGATCCGGATGTCCTGTTTCTTGATGAGCCGACAACCGGGCTTGATCCGCGGGCCCGGCGCAAGCTCTGGGACCAGGTCAATGCCATCCATGCGCGCGGCAAAACCATCGTTTTGACAACGCATTACATGGAAGAGGCTGAAGCCTTGTGCGACCGTGTCGCCATCATGGACCGTGCGAAAATCATCGCGCTTGATACGCCTAAAAACCTCATCGCCAAGCATGCGCCCGAACCGTCCCGCCCACCCGAACAGGGCACGCTTGAAGACGTGTTCATGACCCTGACCGGCAAGGAGCTGACGCCATGATCCGGATGATCTGGAAGCTCACAGCCGCTCAGTTCCTCTTGCACTGGCGCGACCGGCAGACGATCTTTTTCTCGCTGTTTTTCCCGCTGCTGTTCATGGTCGCCATTGGCTACATGGCGGATAGCGGGTTCGAGCAGGTGGATATCGCGGTCATTGAGGGCGCCGAGACGGATTACAACACCCGCCTGCTTGACGCCGTTATCGCCAACGAATTGCTGGACACGCAGGTTCTGCCTGAAACCGAGGCGCGCACTGCCCTCGAAGCCGGCGACCTGGCGATGGTCATCATCCTGCCGCAGGACGACATTTCCGTCGCAGCCGGTGAAACCGCGCCACTCGATCTGCTTGTCAACGCCGCCGACCCGCAGCGCGGCTTGCAGGCCCAGGCCATACTCGACAGTGTCCTCACACGTCTCGAGCACGAATTGCGCGGCACCGCACCTCTAGTGGCCCCGCAAACCCAGGACGTGCTGGCACGCGATCTCAGCTATATGGATTTCCTCTTCCCCGGCATCATGGCCTTCATGATCATGACGCTGTCGATCACCGGATCGGGTTTCAACATCGTTGAATATAAACGCAAAGGCATTCTCAAGCGCCTGTTTGTGACGCCGCTCAACCCGCTGTTCTTCATCGTATCATTGATCCTTACGCGCCTTGCGACCATCCTCATCCAGATCGCCATTGTTGTCGGCATTGGCATTTTCGCATTGCAGGTCGATTTCGTTGGCAGCCCGCTGTTGATCCTGCTGTTCGTCTTCGCCGGCGCGATCCTGTTCCTGTCCATCGGTTTTATGGTCGGCGGTATGGCCAAGTCGCAGCAATCCGTGGGGATGATCGGCAACCTCGTCATCTTCCCGCAGGTCTTTCTGGCCTCGGTCTTTTTCCCCAAGGATGCCCTTCCCGGCTGGCTGCAGGGCGTGTCATCCATCCTGCCCCTGACCTATCTGTCCGATGCCATGCGCGGCATAACCAATCAGGGCATGGGGTTGGTCGAGCTCTGGCCGCAGGTGCTCGGCATTCTGGTCTGGTCGATCATCGCCATTGCCCTCGCCGCGTATTTCTTCCGCTGGAGCGACGCGGCAGACGCTTAACAGGGCAGAGACACGGAACCTTTGAAGGTGTTAGGGGTTGTCGTGCCAACAAGGATCCCCCCATGCGTCTCAATATCGATGTCTCGCTCGAATATCATATGCCGCGTCCAACCGACCTGCTGTTGCAGATCGAGGCTGCTGACATGCCGGACCAAAGCGTCGCTGATGCCGATATCGACATCAGCGAGACCGAGCATTTCGCGCGCATCGCTGCCGAAGACGGGATTGGCGATCGCATCTGGTTGCGCGTGAAAGGTCATTTCACTTGCCGCTACACCGCACAGGTCGTTGTTGACCGCCCCACACTCGATCTTGGTACGCTGAACGCCGTCTCACCGCACCTGCTGCCCGGCGATGTGGTGCACTACATGATGCCGTCCCGCTATTGCCCCTCGGACGAGTTCCAGAACTTTGTCGCCAGCGAATTCGAAGGCCTGTCCGGCGGCGCACTGGTGCTTGCAATGCGCGACTGGATTGCCGACCGTTTCGAATATGTCCCCGGCGCCAGTAACGCTCAGACCACGGCGCTCGATAGCTTCGTGCAGCGTCAGGGTATTTGTCGCGACTATGCTCACGTGATGATCACCCTCGCCCGCGCCGCCGCCATTCCTGCCCGCTTCGCCAGCGTCTATGCGCCCGGCGTCGAACCACCGGATTTCCACGCTGTGGCCGAAGTCTATCTCGATGGCACCTGGCATCTGGTCGACCCGACTGGCATGGCGACACCCAGCGATATTGCCCGTATCGGTGTTGGCGCAGACGCGGCTGGCGTTTCGTTCATGACGTCCTACGGCCCGGCGATGTTCCGCAATCAATCGGTTTCCGTCTCCGCAACCAGCGCGTGATTCATCCCGCTTTGCGTTGGAAAAAACGCCGTGCTGGCCTATAGTGGCGCGATGAGAACAAAACTAGAATCACTAGGAGCGTTGCCAGCAAAAGTGGACACCGGTTTTGCGGTTCGGCAACGCGACCAAATAAAGCCCGCGGCGACATGAACGAACCTGCACACACACCCGGCCCGATCACCAGTCAGCTCGGGCGCAATGCGCCGCCTTATCTCGAAGGGCTGAACGAGGAACAGGCCGAGGCCGTACTGACGACAGACGGCCCATTGCTGGTGCTTGCGGGCGCTGGTACCGGCAAGACGCGCGTGCTCACCACCCGCATCGCCCACATCCTCGCCACGCGTAAGGCGCGCGGCGGGCAGATCCTTGCGGTGACCTTCACTAACAAGGCCGCCCGCGAGATGAAGGAGCGCGTCGGCGGACTCGTCGGCGGCGCTGTTGAGGGTATGCCGTGGCTTGGCACCTTCCACTCCATCGGCGCACGCATACTCAGGCGCAATGCCGAGGCGGTGGACCTCAAATCCGATTTCACCATCCTCGATGTTGATGATCAGATCCGCCTGATCAAGCAGCTGCTCGCATTCGAAAATGTCGACGAGAAGCGCTGGCCCGCCCGCCAGTTCGCCATCATGATGGATGGCTGGAAAAACCGCGGCCTGCTGCCCAAGGATCTTGATGAGGGTGATGCCGGCTTTTTTGCCAATGGCAAGGCGCGCAAAATCTACGCCGACTATCAGGCCCGCCTCAAACAGCTCAACGCCGCCGATTTCGGTGATCTGCTGCTGGAGGGCATCCGCCTGTTCCGCGAGAACCCGGACATTCTGGCCGATTATCACGACCGCTTCCGCTACATACTGGTGGACGAATATCAGGATAGCAACACGGCGCAGTACGCCTGGCTGCGTCTTTTGGCGCAGGCGAAGGGTGACCAGCAGCCCAACATCTGTGTCGTCGGCGACGACGACCAATCCATCTATGGCTGGCGCGGCGCTGAGGTCGACAACATCCTGCGCTTCGAGAAGGATTTTCCCGGCGCCAAGGTGATCAAGCTGGAGCGCAACTACCGCTCCACCTCCAACATCCTCAGCGCCGCATCACATCTCATCGCTCACAATGAGGACCGGCTGGGCAAAACCCTGCAGACCGATGTCGGTGAAGAGGGCGAGAAACTCTCGCTGGTCTCCGTCTGGGACAGCGAGGAAGAGGCGCGCCATATCGGCGAGGACATCGAACAGTTGCAGCGCAAGGGCCACGCGCTTAATGACATCGCTATTCTCGTCCGCGCCTCATTCCAGATGCGTGAGTTTGAAGAGCGATTCATAACCCTTGGCCTCAACTACCGCGTCATCGGCGGCCCGCGCTTTTATGAGCGCCGCGAAATCCGCGATGCCCTCGCCTATCTGCGTCTCGTCAATCAGCCGGCGGACGATCTTGCTTTCGAGCGCATCGTCAATGTGCCCAAACGTGGTTTGGGCGATGCGACGATCAAGATCATCCATGAGGTTGCCCGCGCCCAGTCGATTCCGATGATGCAGGCCACCCGCATGCTGGTCGACACCGAGGAGCTGAAGCCCAAGCAGCGCTCCACCCTTTCGGGCTTGATGGACCAGTTTGATGATTGGGCCGCGCGCCTGCGCACCGTGCCGTTCCACGAACTGGCTGAACAGGTGCTCGACGAGAGCGGCTACACTGCCATGTGGCAGAACGACAAGAGCGCCGATGCGCCGGGTCGGCTGGAAAACCTCAAGGAACTCATCCGCTCCATGGAGGAGTTTGAAACGCTTGGCGGCTTCCTCGAACACGTGTCCCTCGTCATGGAGCGCGACACGGGCGAGGCCGATGACGCCGTGTCCATCATGACGCTGCATTCGGCCAAGGGGCTGGAGTTTGACACCGTGTTCCTGCCTGGCTGGGAAGAAGGCCTGTTCCCCCATCAGCGCGCGCTCGACGAAAGCGGCCGCGCCGGACTGGAGGAAGAGCGCCGCCTTGCCTATGTCGGCATCACCCGCGCCAAGAAGCGCGCCAAGCTGTCGCTGGCCCAAAACCGCCGCATCCACGGCCTCTGGCAAACCGCCATCCCCTCACGCTTCCTCGACGAACTGCCGCCCGAGGCCGTCGAGGTCACCGACACCGGCTCAAGCTACGGCGGCTACAATTACGGCGGCCGCCAACAAACCGCCTCCCGCTTCGACAACGCCGACCCGTTCGACGCCCTCTACGAAACCCCCGGCTGGAAACGCGCCCGCGCCCAACAGACCCGCCGCAAAGACCCTGGCCCGCTGACCATAGACGGCGAACTCGTCGCCCGCTCGGTGGATGATGGCTCCGGCTCAGGGTTTCGTGTGGGTGACACGGCGGTTCACCTCAAATTCGGCACCGGGCGCGTGGCGAGTGTTGAGGGAAACAAGCTGACGATTGATTTTGAGGGGGTTGGGCGGAAGAAGGTGATTGAGAGCTTTGTGAGGCGGGGGTGAGGGGATGCTAGCTAGCTCGGCGAAATAAAGCAGAAAACGCACGCGCCCAGAAACATGTTCTGGGCGCACTGCAGCCATCTAAGTACTGCTTCCATTATATTATCCGTCCAAATTTAGGAACTCACCGAAGGTTTCGTCCAAAGGTCTGCCTTCCTTCAGCATAGCTTCAAAGACCCTAGATTCTGGTGAAAGCCCATCACCCTTTTCCCGAGGCACTGGTACAGGTTTGTTTTTACTTTCAACGTAATCGCGCAACCGCACGTTGCGTGTTCTTTTGTTGTTTGTTTTCCACTTGCCGTTGTCGTTGTGACTAACCGGCATGTATTCCCGAAACTTCCCGTATCCGAATATGTCGAGATTTGTGTTTGATTGCATTGGAATACTGCTCAAGCGCCCTGCAAGAACCATCAAGCCCAAGTCCATCAAGTCTTCTGAGTCTCGATCGATAATTTCGGGATACTCGGTTTTGATTGTATCGACCAATCTTCGCGAAGTGCTGCCGCTTTCATCGTCGCGTTGAGCGATTTCATACATTCGTTCACGAACATAAGGTGCTCTTTTTCTCATATATTTCTCCTTGGTGTCATTTCTCCCTATTCAGTCCGCCGTTACTACAGATAAGCGGCAGATTCTTAGAACCAATAGCGAACATTATTTATCCACAACAACGTTAATTGGCCAATTATCGCATGCGATTGCGGTGACGATCTACCAAGTGCACCAAACTCACCCCACCCACCGTCGTCACCCTCGGGCTTGACCCGAGGGCCCATGAGAGGGTGGCCGCGCAGAAAAGTGGGCGTTAAGCGCACAATCTCCCCACGTCATCCCGGACTTGATCCGGGATCCATTGGCACCCGTGGCGGGTGCTGGTGAACACGATAACAGTCAACGCAATTAGACCGGCATAGTGGACCCCGGCTCGGGGGCCGGGGTGACATTGTGTTTTGGGGTGCCTTTGAGGTTACGCGCCAGAAACACCGGTGTCGTTCACCAAACTCACCCCACCCACCGTCGTCATCCCCGACTTGATCGGGGATCCAGCAACCACAGAACATCGCACATTTGGCCTGACATAAGCAGGCTGAATGTCCCCAGCTGCCGAATTCCTATCCCATCATCAACCTCAAAGAGTACTGGTTCCCCGCCTGCGCGGGGATGACGATTGAGGTAATGGCGACCCATTTGCCCCACCCACCGCAGTCACCCTCGGGCTTGACCCGAGGGTCCATGTGCGGCAACCGCGCAGAAAATTTGGCGTGTTTCTCCAGGCGCGTGCAACGCACCCGACGCCTACTCACCGCGTTGCAAAATCGTGTGGACCACCGGGTCAAGCCCGGTGGTGACACAGGGTGTGACGTCTGTCCGAATGAAAGTATGTTGCGGTCGCAGCAAAACAAAGGGCGGCTCAATGCGCCGCCCTCAAAACTCTAACTGTTGCTGCACTTAAACCGTGCGTTTGCGCCGGCGGGACATCAGGCCGAGGGCCGCCAAACCGCCTGCCAGCAGCGGAAGCGCTGCGGGGACCGGGATGGTGGAGACCTGGTCAAACGTTGTGTAGTGGCTGAGCCGGCCGGTGTCACACCCGTTCCCACTCTTCGACGGGCACAGTTCCGGTCCGCCAATGATCCCCAAAACCTGCGCGCTGGTGAAAACCAGCTTGGTCAAATCGCCGATATTCTGGAAGAAGAAGGTGTCTGCGGGAACATTCAGCCCACCGTCACCGAACTTCAGCAAAAAGAAGCCGGTAGTTTCCGGTGCGATGTCAACGAAGTAGTTATCCGCATCGTCAACACCCACTGTAGGTCCCGTGACTTTGGAAACAAGTGTAAGATCGCTGACATTCAATCCAGCGGCAGCTGCAAGGCCAGCCAATTCGGTGGCATCACCGGAATTCCCGGTCAGAGCCTGTCCAAGTTTTGTATCTGGGGTATAGGTCACCGCCTGCGCGGACCCTGTCATCGCCAAACCAGCAAACGCAGCTGCAGCGACCGTAACGGTCCCCAACCGGCTAAGCCTGGCCAAATTATCTCGAATATTTTTCATAATATGTCCTCAAGCAATGAGAAACCAAACCGGGCCTCACAATGCCGCAATAGGTTAAGAGTATATTACCAAAAATAAGCTTCTGCAAGACGTAAAGTTTGTTTGTGGTAAAGGGTGACAGTTTGAAAAAGTGAAACAGGTTAATAGCTTAGCGCCGTCCTGTTCCACCCTGCCTACTGCGTCCCCAGACCGGCTCAGGCGTGTATCGCGAAGGTGTACCAGTGCGTATGGTGCACTCCGGACGAAAAGGAGCATTGATATGAGTTCAAGCAAATCCACCCTCATGCGAATGGATAATATAGGTATCGTGGTGGAGTCCCTCGACGCGGCTATCGCGTTTTTCACCGAGCTTGGTCTGTCACTGGAAGGCCGGGCCATGGTTGAAGGTGAATGGGCCGGGCGCGTCACCGGGCTGGGGAACCAGCAGGTCGAGATCGCCATGATGGTCACACCCGATGGCCACAGTCGGCTGGAGCTCTCGCGCTTTATCAGCCCTGAGGTCATCTCGGACCATCGCGACGCCCCGGTGAACGCGCTCGGCTATCTGCGCGCCATGTTCACTGTCAGCGATATTGATGACACGCTGCACCGGTTACAAAAGCATGGCGCGGAGCTTGTTGGCGAGGTGGTCGAGTACGCGGATGCGTTTCGCCTGTGCTATATTCGCGGCCCGGAAGGCCTGCTCATCGGGCTGGCCGAGCCGTTGAACTGACCAACCAGACGCGTCCAATCCAAATTAACAAACAGCCTCCAGCGAAACGCTGAAGGCCATTACTTTGCGGCTACAGCGGTCAGGCTGTTCTGGCGGCACCCCGGCGACCAAGAAAGCCCAATACGCCCAGTGCGCCAACAATGAGTGGAAGCCCCGCAGGTACAGGAACTTCCGATACACTGGAGGAGACCGTAAGGGACTGGTTCGTGTCCCATATCAAATTTTCAAGGGCAGTTGTACCGGAGGAGCCGTCATTCCAGAAAACGCTGACAAAAGCACCCAGCAGCGATATTCCCGGGTCAGTGTACTGTTCATCGCTGGTTGTACCAGTAACGGACAGGGGGACCAGGGTGTTGATCAGATCAATATCGCCATCACCAAGAAACGATGATCCGCCTGCAGCAATGTTGGTCGAAAAATCCACAGTCTGGAAGAAATTGGGGTCGCTTAAAAAGTCGCTCGCCGTTCCGCCGTTAAACCCATCCCATGTAGCAACGCCATCACCTGCTGTGCCTAAAGAATAAGTCACTGCGGTGATGTTGGATGTCGATGCAGCAGAGTTGCTAACTGTGATTTGTTGCAGGAAAAATGTAAGATCAACTGTTGCTGTATTGGCTGAAGCCGCCGACGTCAGGAACAATCCCATAAAGAATGATAAAACCAATCCATAAAACTTCATTTTACATCGCCCTCATAGCTATTTTCGAATCTTGATTTATGAATCGAAGCGTAACAGGACGTTCTGCATTTTAACAACTTTACCGCGGCAAAAATGGCCAACAAATTTGCAAATCCCAACGCTTTTTCAAATGCTTGTGGAAAAACGTGTCGAAACCTCAATGGTGATAAATGACAAAACCGACCACCATCGAAGACTATATCAAATCATCCGCACCGGAAGCTCAGCCGCAGTTGCGTGAATTGTTGCGTATCTTGAGCGAGGTCGCCCCCGACGCAAGCCAGGGCATCAAGTGGGGGTCACCCACATTCACGCAGGGGCGCATCCTGTTCGCGTTCACGGCTTACAAGGCCAGCATCGGCTTTTTCCCGACGCCAGCGATCATCACCACTTTCACGGACAGACTGAGCGGCGTTGACACCACCGCTTCCTCAGTCAAATTTCCATTCGGCGCGCAGTTACCCCGCGATTTGATCAGGGACATGGCCACGCAACGAATGATAGACGTTCTTGAAAACGATGCGAAATGGATGTGACCGGAAATGACCAAGCACCGCATCTACACCATGAGTTTCGGCAGCGTGTATCCGCTTTATGTTGCCAAGGCGGAGAAAAAGGATCGCACCAAGGCCGAGGTTGACCAGATCATCCACTGGTTGACCGGCTACAACGCCAAGCAGCTTGACACCGTCATCGCTGACGGAACCGATTTCGAAACCTTTTTTGCCAATGCACCAGCACTGAACCCGGATCGCAAGTTGATCACCGGCGTCGTCTGCGGTGTTCGCGTCGAGGACGTCGAAGAACCGCTGATGCAGGAAATCCGCTATCTCGACAAGCTGATCGACGAGCTTGCCCGGGGTAAGAAAATGGAGAAAATTCTCCGCGCCGCTTGAGCTTAGCCAAGCACCTGTACCGCAACAGCGACAACAAACAGGCCGACACCAGCCAAAATCGCAACTTCAAACGGGCTGAGTGGCATTTTGCCTTCGCCGCGACGAGTGCTGAAGTTGCCGGAGACCTTGGAGAAGCGCCCGCGCAGGTTTTTCAGCCGCGCCTCTGCGGCCTCTGCGTTTTCACCATCTATAGGTTCGGGTTTACGCGGCATATGGGCTCCAAAAAATATTGGTCATCCCGATTTATGTGCCGATCACGGCATTTCAACCTCAGAGCCACTGAGCAAGTCCCGGATGGTAAACGGGACATCAGAAGCGCGGATTGACCGCCCGCGCCTGCCCGCGCTCGAGCCCCAGACGGTGTTCACGCAGGATAATGATAATGCCCGCCGCGACAACGATCAGACTGCCAATGAGCATGGTTACGGTCGGCACATCGCCGAAAATGACGTAGCCGATAGCAATCGAGAATATCAAGGAGGCATACTCAAACGGCGCAATAACGCTGACATCTGCGTTGCGGAAGGCTTCGGTCAGCAAAATCTGGGCGATGCCGCCGATCAGGCCGGAGCCGATGAGCATCGCTATCTGCTGCCAGTTCATGACACCCCACCCGAAGGGAAGCGTCAGCAGGGAAGCCAACGTTGAGAACACAGCGGCGTAAAAAACGATGGTGCCAGATCGCTCTGTTTTCACCATCGTGCGTACAAGAAGGCTGGCGGTCGCACCAATTACAGCGCCCATTAAAGAGGCCAAAGCCCCGAAAGCGGCCAAGTCGCCTGCATCAAAACCACTGGAGAAAACGCTGAGGCGCGGCCACATGATTATCGCCACGCCCACAAAGCCGAACAGCACCGCACTCCAGCGATAAATCCGCACGACTTCTTTTAGAAACAGGGCGCCAAACACAACGGTCAGCAGCGGCATGGTGTAGCCAAGCGCCACCGCCTCGGGCAGCGGCAGATGGGTCAATCCGTAAAAGCCGCACATCATCCCCGCGACGTTAAAAAATCCACGCAACAGGTGCGCACCGGGCCGCTTGGTGCCGAACCCGTCGCGCAGTGCACCGCTCCACCACAGGAATACGAGGATCGGCGGCACAGCGAACAGGGAACGGAAAAATACCAACTGGCCCGGCGGTAGTGGACCGGACGCCTTCACGAGCGTTGCCATGATGAGGAACAGCCCAACCGAAAGCACCTTCAGCCCGATACCGAGCATGGGTTTATCGTATGCTTTTGGTGGAGCTGACATAATGACCGCCGGGAGAACAGGTGCACATCGTGCGCCCGAAACCGATCAGGCGCAACACTACCCCGGACAATGCCCCGGATTTTGCACACTCCTGCCCCACCTGCCCCAATTAAGGCGGTCATATCCTCTTTTGCACCCCACAATCGCCGCAGCCCGGATCAAACGTGACCATCCGGGGGCGCAAAAAGGGGAACCATCATGCGAAAAGGTCACATATTCGCCCTCATAAGTTCCATTTTCCTGGCCGTGGCGGGCGGCGCGGCACCGGGCTTTGCCCAGCAGGATTTTGAGGTCAACATCATGACAGGCGGTGCCTCTGGCACCTACATCCAGATCGGGCGCGACATTGCCACGCTCGCCGAGGCGACGGGGCGTCCTGTCGTCGCGGTCGAGAGTGCCGGCTCTTTGGAGAACCTGCAGGCCGTACGCAAGCGGCGGCTCACACAGTTCGGTATCGTTCAGTCCGATGTGCTCGATTTCATCCGTGCTTTCCGCAACGAAGATCGGGATATGCGCGCTTTGGTGCGCAATACGCGCATGGCCTTTCCGCTTTATAATGAGGAGGTGCACATTGTCGTGCGCAAGTCGGCAGGCTATCAGAGCCTGGCCGATCTCTCCGGCAAGGCGGTCGCCGTCGGATTGCCGGACAGCGGCACAAACCTCACCACGACGTTCCTGTTCGAGGTTGCGCATGTGCAGCCGCAATACCGGCTATATCTCTCGGCCAAGGAGTCGCTTGATGCGCTTCGTGCCGGAGAAATCGATGCCTTCGTCTATGTCGCGGGTGCGCCAACCAAGCTGTTGGTCGACACCAGCGCCGGGGACGATCTTGCCTTGCTGGCGGCAACCGGGTCGGAGCTCTCCGATTATTACGGCACCAGCACGGTCAAAGCTGGTACATATCCCTGGCTGACAGCGGATATTACAACCTACGCCGTGCGCGCAGTACTGATGACCTACGACTATGATCGCATGCGCAACGCCTATTACGCAGCATCGTGCGATGCGGTCTCGGAGATCAGTTATCTGATTTACAAGAACATCGAGTCGCTAAAAGAGGTCGGACATCCCAAATGGCAGCAGGTTGACCTCGATGCCGACGTTCCGGGCTGGGAACGCGGTCAATGCGTTGAGGATGCGCTGAACGGCAACTATCAACCCGTCTATATCAACACGGTGCAATTGGCGCCCGAGGATTGCGGTGAACTTAGTAACCCCATAGCGCTGCAGCTTTGCCGTATGCGAAACGAACGTATCGACGTCCGGCCATAGGCGTTTGCCTTGGACGCGGCGCAAATTGCGCCGCGTCACACTTGATGCCGATCAATGCATCCACTTTGCAAAGCAGGCATGCTTCCTCAAAATGGAGGCATGATGAAAAAAGCTCTTTTGGCGTTGATCCTTGCAGTATCGACCACCAGCACCGGTGCCGATGAATTCGATCAGGACCTGGTCGAACTCGGCCACAGCATGGTGTCGTTCTATTGTCAGGATTGTCATGCCATCGCTGAGGAGGACGCGAGCACCCACGCTGCTGCGCCGCCATTCCGCACCTTGCACGAACGCTATGATGTCGAATTACTCAGCGAGGCGCTTGTCGAAGGACTTGTGACGGCGCACCCCGACATGCCGGAATTTGAATTCGAGCCCATTCAGGCCGAAGGCATCATCGCGTATTTGAAATCACTCGAGCCGACCGGCGACTGACGTCTCATTCCGCCATTGCCGAGCACAGCCGTGAAATCCGTCCTGCCGCGTCGAGCTGCGCTTGCGTGGTTTCCGTGGAATTGATGACATCCCAAAGATCGTCGGCCTCCACCTGCTCCAGCGAGCACTGACAGTAGGCCGTGCAATAAGCCTCGGGGTTTCCAAGGTCGGTGCAGTTGCTCATGCATGAGTTTGTGAAATCGGCCACCCGGCCTGCCGTGCCCGGCTGCACAAGTGTCTGCAAGGGAAAGAGAATTCCCAAAAGAACAAGCTGATGGAGCAAATAGATCCAGAGACTTTTGCGCCCGGCCCATTTGAGAGCTGCGGCTAACTTGTTGCTCGGATCCACACTCCCAAGCCCATCATCCGCCCCGAAACGCAGAGCAAGTTTGGTCAGCGCGATACCAATCAGCACCCACGCGAAGCACGGGAAAACCGGCACGAGATCCAGTGTCGCCGGCGCAACGGTCCAGAACCCGATCCATGACAACCAGGTGGCATAGAACATGTCCGATTGCGCATAAGCGGGCAGGATGATCACGGTGGCCGCTGTCACCAGCGTCATCCAGACCGGCAGGCGCAGGAACGGCAGGGCCAGAACCGCAAACAGCGCCAACGCATGCAACACGCCGAAATAGACAAAGGCCGCCGGCAACAGAATCATGGTGCCGGCAGATACCAGCAACGCAGTAGCCGTCAGCACACCCACGCGCCGCCAGAACGCCCCCCACCGCATGCCATTGCGATGCGCAAGAAAAAGGCTCGCGCCGGCCAGCAACAGAAAACTCGCCAACAATACAGCCTGAAACGCCACCAGCAGCGGCGTCTCGCGCATGTTAATGCCGATAAAGTCGAGATAACGCAGATCCCAGATAAAGTGGTAGATCACGACGCCGATGATCGCGATCCCGCGCGCCATATCGAGCACGGCGTAGCGCGGCGGCCGGTCTGCCACCATTTGTGCGGCTTGAGACGTCAGACCTCTCCTCGTGGCGTCCTGGTGTTGATCACTCGGATCAGCTCTTCACCAATCCACCATGATAATCAAGCGCATATGCGTGCTTGTCTTCGACGAGAATGATCTCGCGGCCGTGAAAATGCGTAACACCACCTTCGGACTGGTCGCGATAAACGCCATGCGGTCCGGTCCAGGTGAATCCGCCGAGAAACCGCCCTTCGGCATACATCGCTGAAAGCGCCGCCTTGATGGTCGCCCCTGCCCGCTGCGCATCAATCAGGTCCGGCAAGATGATGTAGCCGTAATAGTTCATCGCCCAGACGGGTTGATTGCGCAGCCAAACTGTTTCCTGCCCGAGAAAATCCGTGCCGCCGAAATAGCTGTCGCGATAGCTCCAATCACCTTCGGCATAGGTCAAGTCATGCGACCCCACCCGGCTCGGTACCGCAACTGAGCCACTTCCAACATAGGTCGCAGCCTTTGCGCGAACGATAAAAGCCTCAAGTTCTGTTGCGTCCATAATGCCTCCCTCGCCCCGAAGGCGATATCAGCACGCGTCGACATAAGATGTCAGTAGCGATTTTCTCAACCAACCATTGACCTTAGGCGCGTTTAACCGCCAAAACATTCCCGATTGAAACAGCTTCAAAGATGATCATGCCCCACGATCAGATTTTTGTCCCGCTCACCAAGGAGCAGGCCTATGCCCTCGTCGATGCCGTCATGGAGCGCGACGATCTGGCGCTCAGTGCATCGGCGCAGGAAACGCCCGAAGGCGAGTGGCTGTTCGAGGCAACCTGCGACAGCCCGCCGGATATCGATGCGTTTAATGCGCTGGTGAAAGAGGTACTGGATGGAAAAGTCGATTTTGCTGTTGAGCGTATCGATCCAGAAATCGACTGGGTGGCAAAATCACTCGAAGGGCTGCAGCCTGTAGTTGCCGGTGGCTTCTACATCTATGGCAGTCATGAAATGGCGCCGCCACCTGGCGGGCTCACGCCCATTCATATCGATGCCGCCCAGGCCTTTGGTACCGGCCATCACGAAACGACAACCGGCTGCCTGGAAGCCATTGATCGTGTGTTGAAGCGGCAATCGCCTATGCGCATGCTGGATGTCGGCACCGGCACCGGTGTTCTCGCCATTGCGCTGGCGAAGCGGACGCGTCGTATGGTGCTTGCCAGTGATATCGACCCGATCGCTGTCACAACCACATACAACAATGCCCGCCTCAATGAAGTGGCCGGGTTCATCGATCCGGTGCGGGCAACCGGACTGCAGAATTTGGGTATCCAACGCGGCGGCCCCTACAATCTTATCGTTGCCAACATCCTGGCCGGGCCATTGCGTGCACTTGCGCCCTCAATAAACCGCGTCGCGGCACCGGGCGCATCCATCGTGCTATCGGGTATTCTGACGCATCAGGCGGCGCGTGTTCTCGCCGCCTATCGTCAGCAGGGTATCGTCCTGAAAGAGCGGATCATTCGCGGAGAATGGACCACACTCTCGCTGGAAAAGCCTAGAACTTATCGGCTTCGATATTGCCGGTCCTGATCGCAACACGATAGTTTGCAACTTCGCGCTGTGCCTGACGGGCCCGGCTTTCAATCATTGCGTCGTAGATCGTGCGCAGAATGCTCTTGTGTTCGGCCATCTTTCATCTCCATTCTGAATACCCGCAATATTTGGGGTAATCGGTCATTGTTGTGCGAAGATGTAGGCCTGTTTGCTTGTTCGAGTAAGATGCTCTAGCGCAACCGAGCCATGTCAGGGATGCATGACATAGCCTTTGCGCAGTGGCATGATTTTTAAGGAGATTGGTCCGGATATGTTCCAGAATTTCGAGGAAAAAGCGGACTCCAGCCAGGTCGCGACGCATGTCGGATTGCTGCGTCAGACATTCGAGGCCATGGACATTGATGCGTTTCTAGTGCCGCGCGCCGATGTGCATCGCGGTGAAGCCGTGCCCGAGCGCGATGCAAGGCTTGCCTGGCTCACCGGATTCACCGGCTCGGCCGGCATGGCCATTGTAGCGCACTACAAGGCCGCCTTGTTCGTCGATGGCCGATACATTCTGCAAGCGCCCGCACAAACCGACACAGCGTTTTTTGATGTGGTGGAGGTGCCGCCGGGTTCCAGTGCCGATTGGATAAAGGAAAATCTGCCGGCTAGTTGCAATATAGGCTTCGACCCCTGGTTGCACACGCCGGGTGAGATCTCAGCCTTGCGCGAAAAGCTCGACGGCCACGCCAAGTTGACACCGGTCGAAAATCCGGTCGATCAGGTCTGGATCGGGCGGCCCGATGCGCCATCAAGCCCAATTGAGTTTCTCGGGCACAACCGCTCCGGCAAAACGGCCAGCGAGAAACTGGCTGATCTCGAGGAGACGCTCGCAGCGGCGCATGCCGACAGCGTCGTGCTCACCCTGCCCGAGAGTATTTGCTGGCTGTTCAACATGCGTGGCCACGACGTGCCGAATACGCCATTCGTGCTCGGCTTCGCCATCGTGCCGCTGATTGGGAAACCGCAGCTCTTTCTACCTGCCGACAAACTGACGGAAGAGACCAGTGTCGCGCTCGGTGCCATTGCAGATCTGGCGCCCTATGAGGGTTTTGAAGACGCCCTGAAGCACCTGGGTAGTGCGAAACAAAAAGTCTGGATCGATCCAGCTTCGGCGCCGGAAGCCGTATCGCAGACCCTGACAGACGCTGGCGCGACGCTGATCAAGAAAACCGACCCGGTGCTTGCGCCAAAGGCGCGCAAAAACGAAGCGGAACTCGCCGGTATGCGCGAGGCGCACCTTTTGGATGGCGTCGCCATGGCAAAATTCCTGGTCTGGTTTGACGGCGAAGCACCCAAAGGCAAGCTGACCGAAATCGATATCGCCCGGCAGTTGGAAGAGTTTCGCAGAGAAGACAATACCCTCGTCGACATTAGTTTTGATACGATCTCGGGTGCCGGACCGAATGGTGCCGTCATCCATTATCGGGTGACTGAAAATACCAATCGCACTCTGAATAGCGGTGAACTGATGCTGGTCGACAGCGGCGGGCAATATCTCTCGGGTACCACCGATATCACGCGCACCCTGTTCACCGGCTCTGCCAGCGACGAGATGAAAGACCGCTACACCCGCGTCCTCAAGGGCATGATCGCCATCTCCGAAGCCCGCTTCCCTAAAGGCACCACCGGCGCACAGATCGACATCCTGGCCCGGCAGGCGCTATGGCAGGTCGGTCTTAATTACGGGCATGGCACCGGCCATGGCGTTGGCGCTTTCCTGTCGGTGCATGAAGGACCGGTCGGCATTTCGCCGCGCTACACGGTGCCGTTCGAACCGGGGCACATCATTTCTAATGAACCGGGTTTTTATAAAGCCGGCGCCTATGGTATCCGCATCGAAAACCTGGTGAACGTGATTGATAGCCCCGGACATGAAGGCTATCTCGAATTCGAAACCCTCACCTTGGCCCCGATCGAAACCCGTCTCATTGCGATGGACCTGCTGACCACCGAAGAGCGCGATTGGCTGAATGCCTACCACGCACGCGTTCTGGATGACATCGGTCCGAAAGTCAGCGGCGATGTAAAGGACTGGCTAGAGCGCGTCACTCGGGGGATATGAGGCGATCAGCTTTCGCGCCCGGCGTTGCAAATCCACGCAATCCTCATCGTGCAGCCCGAGAAGCTCGAGCTGCGCGTTGAGATTTTCGAGATAGTCGATATTGCGACCCAAAAATCCTGATCCCGTTACGATCATTTGCGCTGCTTCATCGGGGCTTGCGTTCGGCTTGTAGCGATCGCCATCCGGATTGGCGACGAAGGTAAGCGCCTCAATCGTTCCGTCATCCGTTTGTGCAGATACGAATGTCGGCACATACCCCCAGGTAATCATCTCGCGTTCCCAGATGATGCGGGTTTCGGTTTCAACAGCGTCGGCGGTTATGCGAAACACAAGGCCCTGACATGAACCGCCATGATCGAGTGCAGCCATGAGGCCTGGCATCTGCGGTGATCCGCGCCCGATTTCAGTCACGAGGCAAAATTTGCGGCTGTAGCCGGCAACGTTCGCCATCCGCACTTCTTCAAAAACGAAGCCGGGGTCCCACATCAGCGAGCCATAGGCGAAGATCCAGACATCCTTGCCGGCACGATTTTTCAATGCTGCGACCCGGGTTTCCTCACGCTCCTCATGCGTCCGCCGCCAGTTTTCGCCAAGACCGGCCTCGCGTGCGTTGGCATCAATCATGTTGTAGTCGAGCTTTCGGAACCGCGATTGGCCGGGATGCAGAATGCGATCCCTGAGGTGCGGCACGTGCCGAAATACTTCTAAACTCAATTCCATCATTCGTCCGTCGTGCGCAGGCTACGTACGGAGCAGGTTATTGGCCGAATGGATCGTAGACAAGCGCCCAGGTCAAAAGCCAGTGCTCCTCGCTGCCAAGCGAGACGACATCATCGACTTTCCACCCGTCAGCCTCGCGCACCAGTGATAAAGTCAGCATCGTCGGATGATCAAAATTGTCGAAGGTCACGTTCACAGTAGCCCGATTGCCGCGAACCGTCGGCTCACCGATGGTCAGACCATTCAAAAGCGCATTATCTGCACTGACAAACGGATCAAATGCGATCTCGGAGGTCGCTTCGTCAGAGAGCTTTTCTTCATAACGTTCAAAGTAGTGCTGCAATGTTTTCGAGTAATACTTGCTAAGGTCCGGCCGGTCCTTCCCGGGCACATAATTCGAATAGATGCTTTCGACCAGTTCGCGTGGATCGTCGAACGCCTGGGCGCTCGACGGCAAGCCGAATGCAAATAAGATGATGAATAGCAATATATTGTGTCGGTTTATTCGCACGTCACATCCTCCGGCAGTCCCAACAGCCCAAAGCATATGCGACACCAAGAATGGCGTATTTGCGGCAGCGGGCGTGCCTAGCTGTTGCCCACCATCTCCAGCCACTGGTCTTCATCGATGACCGTGATCTTCAACTCCTCGGCCTTCTTCAGCTTCGAACCGGCGCCCGGCCCGGCGACAAGCAGGTCGGTTTTAGCCGAAACGGATCCAGCCACCTTGGCCCCCAGACGTTCGGCCATCGCCTTGGCTTCCGAGCGCGTGAGCTTTTCGAGTGACCCCGTGAAGACGACCGTTTTACCGGCAACAGCGCTGTCGGCCGAGATCGTCACTACATAGTCCTTTGGATGCACTTCTGCCGTCAGATTGGCCAGCGCTTCCTGATTGCGCTCATTGCCGAAGAAGGCAATCACGGACTGGGCAACCGTTTCGCCAATCCCATCGACGGACAGGAACGCCTCATAGGCATCGCCCTTGTGTTCAGCTGCCGCGATGGCGGCATCACGGAACGCATCGAACGATCCATACGTACGTGCAAACAACGCCGCTGTGGTTTCACCCACATGCCGGATGCCCAGAGCAAAGATAAACCGGTCGAGTTCGGGTTCGCGCCGCGCATCGATCGCGGCGAACAGCTTTTTGACCGAGGTTTCGCCCCAGCCCTCCTGATCCTTGAGCCGCTTGAGCGACCGTTCGTCCCGCGCCGCCAGCGTGAAGATGTCTGCCGGCTGCATGACGCGCCCATCTTCAAAAAAGGCAGCGATCTGCTTGTCGCCAAGCCCGTCGATGTCCAGCGCATCGCGAGACACGAAATGCTTGAGCTGCTCGACGGCCTGCGCCGGACAGACAAGCTCGCCAGTGCAGCGCCGCACTGCATCGACCTTGCCGGTTTTGGGGTTCACTTCGCGGACGGCCTCGGAGCCACACGCCGGACAGATATGCGGGAACTCGAATGGCTTGGCACCTTCAGGGCGTGCTGAGATGTCCACGTCAACGATCTGCGGGATCACATCTCCCGCCCGCTGTACGGTCACCGTGTCACCAATACGCAAGTCCTTGCCATCCCGGATGGGCTGGCCGTTGGAGCCGATGCCTTTGATATAATCCTCGTTGTGCAGAGTAGCGTTCTCCACCACTACGCCACCAACTGTCACGGGACGAAGTCGCGCTACCGGCGTCAGCGCACCGGTGCGCCCGACCTGTATGTCGATGCCTTCCAGGATTGTCGTGGCACGCTCAGCGGGGAACTTGTGGGCAATCGCCCAGCGCGGTGCCCGGGCGACATAGCCCCAGCGTTCCTGCAGGTCCAGCCGGTCGAGTTTGTAGACAACACCGTCAATGTCGTAGCCAAGCGTCGCCCGCTGACTTTCGATCAGCCGGTAATGCTCCAGCATCTCATCGACTGTCGTGCAAAGCTTCATCAGCGGATTTATGGCAAAGCCCCACTGCCCCAGCTTTTGCACGGCTTCAAACTGTGTTTGTGCAAATTTTTCTGAGACATATCCCCAGGCGTAAGCAAAGAACTTGAGGTTTCGGCTCGCGGTGACCCTGGAGTCCAGTTGTCGCAACGACCCGGCAGCCGTATTGCGCGGATTGACATAGACCTGCCCGCCCTCTGCCGCCGACCGCTCGTTGAGCCGCTTGAACTCATCATGGGTCATGAACACTTCGCCGCGCACTTCAATGACATCCGGCCAGCCCGACCCGGCAAGCTTGTCCGGAATGTCGGCAATCGTTTTCAGATTGGCGGTAATGTCCTCGCCTACCGCACCATCGCCGCGTGTGGCACCTTGCACGAAAACGCCGTTTTCATAACGAAGTGAAGCTGATAGACCATCTATTTTAGGCTCTGCTGTAAATTGCAGCGCCAAGTCTTTGTCTTTTTCGAAATATTTCCGGCCGCGCGCAACGAACTCAGCGACGTCCTCGTCGTAGAATGCATTGCCAAGACTGAGCATCGGCACCGCGTGTCTTACCTTTGAAAACCCCTCAGCAGATGGTGCACCCACAGACGTAATGCGCTGATATAACGAACTTAATTCTGCGTGATCCCTCACGAGGTCCGTTGCGACTCTCTCTAACGCATCATACTCAGAGTCTGAGTATCGTGGCTCGTTCAATACATAGTATTGATATTTTGCATCCTCGATAAGCTCTGCAAGGTTTTCTGCATAGCTTTGGATACCGTCTATGAACTGAGGGAACTTCAGCAAAAACTGGGCCTTTTGATCTGGATCTTTATCCAACATTTTTGCGTGTAGATGACGAAACAAATCACTCCGAATATCTGCTGGCGCCTTTTTTACCGCAGAATACAATTCTGTCTTTGACGAATTTGGGAAAGCGCATAACCAATCATCGGTGATCAAATTTGCTATCTGCTCACCGGACAAATCAGACAGTGTTTTTTGCTCAAAACTCATCAATGCACCTCAGACAGGAGCCGCGTTGCGGCGGCCCGGGCTTCGTCAGTCACCTGCGCACCTGCCAGCATGCGCGCGACCTCTTCGTTGCGTTGCGAGCCCTCGAGCGGCTTCACATGCGTACGGGTCAATGCCCCCTCGTCCACAACCTGCTTTTCAATCAGTAGATGCTTATGCGCCCGTGCGGCCACTTGCGGCGCATGCGTCACCGAGAGCACCTGCACCCGGTCTGCCAGCCGCGCCAACCGCCGCCCAATTGCGTCGGCAACCGCGCCGCCTACACCGGTATCGATTTCATCGAAGATCAGAACCGGGGCCGATCCTTTGTCGGCAAGCACAACTTTCAGCGCCAGCAAAAACCGGCTGAGTTCGCCGCCGGAGGCGACTTTCATCATCGGGCCCGGATTGGTACCGGGATTTGTCTGGACGTGAAACGCCACCTGATCATAGCCACTCGCCGCCAGCCTTTCCTCGTCAACCTGCCGGTCGACGATGAACCGTGCTGCGCCGAGCTTCAGGTCCGGCAATTCCGCTGCAACCGTTTCTTCCAACGCGGCAGCCGCTTTGGCACGAGCTGCGCTTAAGGTTTGCGCCGCGGACCGGTAGGTACTCAGCGCCTGCGCCGCAGCCTGCTCTAGTTCTTTCAGATTTGCCTCACCACTTTGTAACGCCTCAAGGTCAGCCGTATAACGCGCCAACACCTCTGGCAGCTGGTCGCACATGACCTGATGCTTGCGCGCCGCTGCCCGCATGGCGAACAAACGCTCCTCGGTCTGTTCCAGCTCGTGCGGATCGAACGCCATCTCGCGTTTGATTTCCTCGAGCGCATCTGAGGTCCGGTCGAGCGCGACGAGGGTTTCATCCAGCGCGGCGACCACTGGTGCGAACAAATTCTCGCCGGAAGCGTCTGCCTTTCGCGACAAGCGCCGCATGAGTGATGACAGCGCGGCACCGGGTGCCTGTGACCCGTTCAGGATTTCATCGGCATCACTGACTTCGTCCGCCGCTTTTTCAAGGGACATGAGGCGTTGCCGCCGGTCGGCAAGTTCGTCCTCCTCGCCCGGCTCCACCGCAAGCGCTGAAAGCTCGTCGACGACATGGCGTGCAAACTCCTCGTCCTCAGCAGCTTTGGCAATCCGCGCGCGCTGAGCCGCGACGGCTTCATTTGCCGCTTCCAGTTTTTCGAAGGCATCAGCCGTGGCCGCCACCTCGCTCTGCAACCCGCCATAGGCATCCAGAAGCGCACGATGGGTCGCCATGTCGACAAGTGCACGGTCGTCATGCTGCCCATGGATTTCCACCAGCTTCGCGCCCAGCGTTTTCAGCAGACTCTGCGAGACCGGCTGATCATTGATAAACGCCCGCGTCCGCCCATCGGCATACTGGACGCGCCGCAGGATGAGTTCGTCGTCGTCGGTGATTTCGTTCTCACGCAGATGGAGGCGTACAGGGTGATCCGTGGGCAGGTGCAGCACCGCAACCACCTGCCCGCTCTCAGCGCCCTTGCGCACCAGCGACTGATCGCCACGCCCGCCAAGAGCCAGCGATAACGCATCGAGCAGAATGGATTTGCCAGCACCGGTTTCGCCGGTCAGGGCGGTCAGCCCCGGTTCCAGCAACATTTCCAATTGATCGATCAGAACGATATTTTTGATCGATAGTGCGCTGAGCATGCCTGCATCCAACCCCAAAAGCGATCACCGGGCACCCCGGTGTCCGGCTTTCGGCACATGCCGGAACCCGAATCCGAAGGCGTGGCTAAACTAGCCGGTTGCGACTTCGGCGAAAAGCTGGTCGTCGACAACTTCCGGCGTCAGGCCCTGGTTCTGCAACAGTTTATAGGCCCGATCATACCAGTCGCTGGAGGGATAGTTATGTCCCAGCACTGCAGCTGAGGTCCGCGCCTCATTGACCAGGCCAAGGGCGAGATAGGACTCAGTCAGACGCAACAACGCTTCTTCGATATGCGTTGAGGTCTGGAAGTTGTTCACCACCGTCCGGAACCGGTTAATCGCCGCCGAGTGCTGTCCGTTACCCTGATAATAGCGACCGACCGACATTTCCTTGCCCGCCAGCTGATCATAGGCCACGCGCAAGCCTTCCCGCGCTTCCTGGGTATACTTGGAATCCGGATAGCTCGAGAGCAGCAGATTATAGGTGTCGATGGCATCGCGCGCTAATTGCTGGTCGCGGGTAATATCCTTGATCTGCCCGTAGTAGGACGACCCCTTCAGATAAAGCACGTAAGGCACTTCGGGGGACGCGGGATAAATCGCCAGATAGCGATCCGCGGCGAGAATGGCCTCGTTATATTCACCGGTGCGGTAATTGATGAATACCGTCATCAGCTTCGATTTTTCCGTGTATTCGGAATAAGGATGCTGACGCTCCAGCTTCTCAAGATCCTCGATTGCCGCACGGAAGTAGCGCCGGTCCATATTGTCGAGGGCGCTCTGATACAGCGTATCGGGCGGAATGATCTCTTCTTCCTCGATCTTGGAATTGAAAAGATTGAAGCCGCTACAGGCGCTTAACGTCACCAGCACGGTCGCCAGCACTATGAAACGCGCCAGCTTTCTTCCCCAATCGGCAAACATGTCGACAGCCACCCAAACGCCTCGTCTACTTATCATTCCCATTGCGATCCGCGCGACCTACAGATCAATTGGATCAAAACTGTGACCACCAATCTAACAGCAGGACCGGCACCGGGAAAGATGATAACGCCCGGACGGATAACGGCTTGAAGGATTTCGCTGCGTTCTGTTAGCCAACAGACCGCAGGTAGGAGTTGACGCCAAGCCCTTCGGGAAGATCATCCAGCGCATCAAACTCCAGCGGCAAATCATCCGCAGTCACGATTTCGTAGTTCGCAGAGCTGGAGAACAGGCCGGACAGCACCAGCGCATTCAGCGCATGACCCCCCTTGTATGAGCGGAACCGCCCGTAGATCGGCAATCCGCCCAGCGCCAGGTCACCAACCGCATCGAGCAGTTTGTGACGAACGAATTCATCCTCAAAGCGCAGACCGTCAGGGTTGAGAATTTGATCCTCGCCCACCGCAATTGAATTTTCCAGAGACGAACCGAGCGCATAACCGGCCTGCCGCAGGATTTTGGCATCGCGGCTGAAACCGAATGTCCGGGCTGAGGACACATCCTCGAAATACAGCCGCGGTGTCCAGTCGAAAATCATCCGCTGGCGGCCAATAACGGCGCTATCGAAATCGATCTCAAGATCGAGCGCCCGGCCATTGTAGGGTTCAAGCGCGGCAAACGCATCATTGTTGCGCACGGTGACGGCGCGTTTGACTTTGATATATTTACGTTTTTCCGGTTGGACCTGAATGCCGGCCCGGATAATTTCTTCCGCATAAAGACGGGCACTGCCGTCAAGAATGGGACACTCGGCACCGGTCACAGTGATCAACGCATTGTCGATACCCAAACCGCTTAAAGCGGAAATGACATGCTCAATCGTTGCCACGCTGATCGACTCGCCGAGATCGATCGTGGTGCACAATGTTGTTCTTGTTATGCGTGAAAAGTGCACCTCGGCGGGACCGACAATGCTGCCGTCCTCAAGCCGTCTTGCAATCTGATATCCGGCATCCACGGATGCGGGCGCTATTGTCAGGGTAACAGGCAATCCCGAATGGACACCAAAACCACTAAACTCCAACTCGCTCGCCAACGTGCATTGCCGCGTCGATAGTTCATACATACTTTTACTCGACCCCGCCGCTTCGGCATCCCCTCGTGCCGTTCTGTTTAGCTAAAAAAAATCCGGCGCGAAACCCGCGCCGGACCATCTTCACCGAATTTCCCTAACAACCTAGCCGTGTTTGCGTAAAAACGACGGAATCTCCAGATGTTCTTTTTGAGTCTGTTGCGTTTTTGCACGGCCATGATCGTCCAACTGACCCTTGGCGCCACTAGCCGCAGGCCGCGCTGCACCTGCCTCTATCGCACTACGTGCAGCAGCATCATCAGTACCTGGCTGATCTGCCGTTTGCGCCTCTTCCTGCCCGATATGCAGGCCGACATTTGACGCGAGGCGCTTGAACAGGGCGCGCGGATTACGCTGCTCGGCTTTTTCAGGCTCCATCATCTTGCGCGCGACAGCAGGCAACTCTTCAGTCCGCGGCATCCGGCGCGCGCCATCGGGTCGTTCGGCACCTGAAGGCACATGAACGGACGGCAATGGCTTGTCTTCAGCAGTAGGCGTGTCGTCTATCTGCTGATGCACCCGAGTTTCGGGGACATACGGTTCCACCGTAATGCCATCGTCAGACTCATCTGTCGTCGCAGATGCTTTGGTGTGAATGGCGCTGGAAATCGCCGCTTCAACCTGCTCTTCAAGTTCAGTGTTGCGCGGTGCTTTTTCGGTTGCATCACCGGACACAGCCCGCGCGGGATTAGGGCGGACAGGATCCATCGCCTGCACCATGGTCGCCTCGGTGCCCGTTGCCACCACGGAGACACGAATCTTTCCTTCGAGAGAATCGTCGAATGTGGCGCCGAGGATAATATTGGCGTCACCATCCACTTCCTCACGGATACGGCTGGCCGCTTCATCAACTTCGTAAAGCGTGAGATCACGACCACCCGTGATCGAAATCAGCAGACCGCGCGCTCCGCGCATGGACACATCGTCCAGCAGCGGATTGGCGATGGCCGCTTCAGCAGCATGGCGGGCGCGATCTTCGCCTTCTGCCTCGCCGGTGCCCATCATGGCCTTGCCCATGCCGCGCATCACGGCGCGCACGTCAGCGAAGTCGAGATTGATCAGGCCTTCCTTGACCATAAGGTCGGTGACGCAGGCAACGCCGGAATAAAGCACCTCGTCCGCCATGGAAAACGCATCGGCGAACGTTGTCTTCTCATTGGCGACACGGAACAGATTCTGGTTCGGGATAACGATCAGCGTGTCGACGTGCCGGTGCAGTTCGTCAATGCCCTCTTCCGCAAGCCGCATACGGCGATTGCCTTCGAACTGGAACGGCTTGGTGACAACACCAACGGTGAGAATGCCCTGCTCGCGTGCCGCGCGCGCAACCACCGGCGCCGCACCAGTGCCGGTGCCGCCGCCCATGCCCGCGGTGATGAATACCATGTGCGAGCCGCTCAAGTGGTCGTTGAGTTCGTCGAAACTTTCTTCAGCCGCCGCACGCCCGACTTCAGGATGCGAACCAGCGCCCAGGCCTTCGGTGACACCGACACCCAGTTGCACAACCCGCTCGGCCTTCGACAGCGCGAGAGCTTGCGAGTCCGTATTTGCAACAACGAATTCAACACCGTCCAGGCCGGAGTTGATCATGTTGTTCACGGCATTGCCGCCAGCGCCCCCAACACCGAAAACGGTAATGCGCGGCTTAAGTTCCTGAATGTTTGGAATTGTTAAATTGATCGTCATTACGGGCCCCTTCTGGGTGGCTTGTTAGTGTTGGTGTACGCGCCAATTCGTTAACCGAACACTAACAAATCGAGGGATTCCGTTAACGAATGTGCAAAATGAAAGCCCCGGTTTCCCTACGTTTACGGCCTGTTAGCCATACCCGGAACCTTAACGCTCATACGCTACTTAAAAACTGGACCGTAACCAGTTGCCAACACGAGAAAAATAGCCGTCGGTACCTGTCAGCTTGGGTAAAATGCGCGGTTCCACATACTCTTGATGGCAAATCTGTGGGTAAACCAGCATTCCCGTCACTGTTGCAAACGCTGCGGTTTTGGCCAACTCCGGCAAACCGGCGATTCCCATCGGCCGGCCCGATCTGACATTCCGGGCCAGGATTCGCCGCGCCAACTCACTCAACCCTGTTAACTCACTTGCGCCGCCAGTCAACACGATTCGCCCGCCGCACACATCCATCATACCATTTGCCTGCATGCGTTCACGCACTGCTGTGAGAATTTCCTCAAGTCTTGGACGAACAATGCGGGTCAATGTCTCCCGGGTAATGGCGGAGGGCGCCTCGTCTTCGTGAGCGCCCACAGGGACGATGGGAATAAGATCGCGGTCATCCTGCTGTCCGGGCAGAACGCTTGCAAAGAAGGTCTTGATGCGCTCGGCGTCCGACACACTAATTGAAAGTTGACGTGCGATATCGAGCGTAACGTGATGTCCACCAATGGCAATCGCATCAGCATGCACAAGTTGACCGTCGTTGAAAACGGAAACTGTCGTCGTCGCACCACCGAAATCGATGCAGGCCACACCCAGCCGCGCCTCATCATCAACAAGGGTCGCAAGCCCGCTGGCATAGGGCGTCGCCATCAACGCTTCCACCTGCACATGGCAGCGATTGAGCGCCAGTTCGATATTGCGCATGGCCAGCGTTTCGGCGCTCACAACAGCAACGTCGATTCCAAGGGTTTGGCCAACCATCCCCTTGGGGTCGTGAATTTCCTTCTGCCCGTCCAGCGAGAAGCCGATCGGCAATGCGTGGATCACCGAACGCTCCGGGCGAATACTGCGTTCGTTCACAGCGCGCAGTACCTTGGCAATGTCCGCCTTTTCCACCTCGTGCCCATCGAGCGACACCGAAGCTGAATAGCCTTCCGAGCTCAACCGGCCTGAACTGACATTGACGATAATCGATTCTACCGTCAGCCCGGCCCGCTGCTCGGCCATGCCGATGACGGAGCGAATGGATTGCTCGGCGAGGTCGAGGTCAGTGATCACACCGCTTTTAACGCCCTTGGAGGGACCGTAACCAAACCCGATCACCTCGGGCTCATGGGTGCGGCCACGCAACGAACGGCCCTCAGGCCGCGGTGTGAGGCGCGCAATGATGCAGCACATCTTGGTCGACCCGATATCGAGCACCGATACCAGGGTCGTTCGTCCGGGTTGCACCGGTCTCAATCGCGCTGTCATTGCATCCGTAATCATCTACCCGGCTACTCGCACATATTATGTTTGTTCATTATCTTCCAACGGGTGCGCCAGCCGCACCGCAACATCCCCCGCGACGCGCATATCGATCATGACCAGATCCCGCTCGAGAATCTGGTAGTCGCGTTGATAATCCCTGAGCGTTTGCAGCGCCTGGGCGACCCCCTGCTCCGGCAATTGCACACGCAGTCCCGTGTCGTAGATCAAATCCCAGCGGCGGTCTGCAATGCGCGACAGGGCCAGCACATCGGCACTGATCGCCGGATAGCGCGCCAAAGCCTTGACCATGACAGCCGCATCGTCAGCGGCGCCTTCGCCGATCACCAACGGCAATCCCTCATCCGCACTGGTCGCATCCCCGATCCGGGTGCCGGACGCATCAACCAGGTAGGTCAACCCGTCCACACGCCAGCGCGCCACCGGTTCCTTTTCAGTCAGGGTGACAATGATCTGGCCGGGATAAATCTTGCGGATGCTGGCGTCAGCAATGGCGGGCAATTCCAACAGCCTGTTGCGTGCCGCCTCAACATCGTAGGCAAGTGTGGAAGTGCGCTCGTCAATAGCCAGAGCCGACAACACGGCGCCCTCATGAGTCACCACCTGCCCGGTCATGGAAATTTCGGAAATCCCGAAACCGGCCTCTGCGAATTCGCCCTGCATCATATTTGACAACGTGACGGCAGACTGCGCGATGCCATCGCGCATTTGAATGCCCGTTGCGACAACGACGAGACACAATAGTCCGCCTATCGCCTGCAGGATCAACCGGCGGTGCAGTACCCAGTAGCGTCTGAGATTGAACGGCGTGCGCTTGGTTTTGCGTAGCTTTTCGGGCAGCCGCCGCGGGTCGATGACTATGGAGGCAGCGGCGCTACGGCCTATCTGTTGCAACTCGCATCCTCCACCATCCAACTCACCAACTCTTCGAACGAATGCCCGGACTGCGCCGCCAGCTCGGGAACGAGCGAGGTCGGCGTCATGCCTGGCTGGGTATTGATTTCCAGGCAAACCAGTTCGCCGTCACCGCCTGTTAGATCGTTGAAACGGAAGTCCGCTCGTGTCACGCCCCGACAGCCCAACGCATTATGTGCCTTGAGGCTCATTGTCTGAACTTTTTCGTAAATTTTCGGTGAAACTGGCGCAGGAATTAGGTGAGTCGAACCCTCAATGACGTATTTCGCCTCATAATTGTAGAATGGCAGGTCCGTCACGATTTCGGTGACGCCGAGCGCAACGTCGCCATAGACAGCGCAGGTCAGTTCGCGTCCCGGCACAAACCGTTCCACCATCAGCTCTTCACCCCCACGCCAATCGGGTCGCAAGATCTCCTGGGGTGGGCTCTCCTGCCCGTCCTTGACGATGAACACACCGAAGCTTGACCCCTCGGCGACGGGCTTCACCACATAAGGAGGCTTCATGACATGCTCCCGGGCGATATCCGCCCGGCTTGCCAGAACATGATCGGTCACAGGCACACCTGCTGCCTTGAACAGGATCTTGGACTGATGCTTGTTCATGGCCAGTGCGGAAGCCAGCACACCAGAATGGGTATAGGGAATCTGCATCACCTCGAGAATGCCCTGGATGGTGCCGTCCTCACCAACCCGGCCATGCAGCCCGTTAAAGGCGACGTCGGGCTTCAATTCTTCAAGCCGCGCCGCAATATCACGGTCCACATCAATTTCGGTGACGTCATAGCCCGCATTGCGTAGCGCCTTTGCGCATTCATGACCGCTGGACAGCGAAACCTCGCGCTCGACGGACCAACCGCCCTTCAGCACCACAACTTTTTTGGCCATCGAACGGCTCCCCGGAAATATGAATCAATGCAAGTATGACAAGCGCTTCACAAAAGCGCCCGATCGGTTCAAGCCTGCGCGGCCTTCTTGGTCAGCGCCTCAAGCTGGCCCGGCAACGCCGCCGCCCATTGCGTGATGTTGCCTGCTCCAAGGCACACAACATAATCGCCCGCCTCAGCGCGTTCAGCGATGACGCCGGCAAGCTCGTCGGGTCCGGTGATCGTCCGCGCATCGCGATGACCCTTGGCACGCAGACGCGCCACGAGTTCTTCGTGCCCGACACCTTCGATTGGCGCTTCACCCGCTGCGTAAACCGGCGCAACGATGACAGTGTCCGCCTCGTTGAAGCAGGCGGCGAAATCATCGAACAGATCATTGAGGCGCGAGTAGCGATGCGGCTGGACGACGGCAATCACATGCCGCGTTGCCGATTCCCGCGCTGCCTTGAGCACCGAGGTGATTTCCACCGGGTGGTGTCCATAGTCATCAATGATGACAACACCGTCGACCTCCCCGACCTCGGTGAAGCGGCGGCGGACACCCCCGAATTTGGACAGTCCAGCGCGGATCGCCTCCGGCGACACTTTGAGCTGATCGGCAACCGCGATCGCCGCTGTTGCGTTCAAGGCGTTGTGCAGACCAGGCATCGGCAGTGCCAAATCCCTGATTTCCCGCTCCGCGCGAGTGATCCGGTCGCGGATGACGATTGAGAATCGGCTGATACCCTTGTCGTTATGCAGCCCCACCAGCCGGACATCCGCCTGCGGATTGCGGCCATAGGTGATGACACGCCGGTCTTCGATCTGTCCGACGAGTGCCTGCACTTCCGGATGATCGAGGCACATCACGGCGAAACCGTAAAATGGCACGTTTTCGATGAAGTTGATGAAGGCCTTTTTGACCGCGTCGAAGCCGCCATAATGGTCCAGATGCTCCGGATCGACATTGGTGACCACTGCGACATCTGCCGGCAGTTTGATGAACGTGCCGTCACTTTCATCCGCCTCGACAACCATCCACTCGCCCTTGCCCTCGCGGGCATTGGTGCCATAGGCGTTGATAATGCCGCCATTGATGACCGTGGGGTCGAGATCACCTGCATCGAGCAGCGCCGACACCAACGACGTGGTGGTGGTTTTGCCGTGCGTACCGCCGATAGCGATGGCGTTCTTGAACCGCATGATCTCGGCCAGCATCTCGGCTCTGCGGACAACCGGCAAACCGGCTTCCCGCGCTGCAATGAGTTCCGGATTATTCTTTTTGATCGCCGAGGAAATCACGACAACAGCCGCATCCTTGAGATTCTCGGCCCGCTGGCCGATCTCAACGGCTATTCCCATGTCGATGAGGCGCTGAACATTCGGATTGGCCGCAACATCCGAGCCACGCACGGTGTAGCCCTGCCCGTGTAGAATCTCGGCAATGCCACTCATCCCGATGCCACCGATACCCACAAAATGGACCGGCCCGATGTCGCGCGGCATTTTCATACGTCTTTTTCCCCTATCGTGGCCGGATCGTTCAACCTGGCCGCTACGCGTTCCGCCGTGGCGGCAAGAATGTCCACCGCTTGCGGTTGCCCTAGATTTTTTGCTGCCGCTGCAGCGTCGGTTAACACCTGCGGCTCTTCGAATATCCCCGCAAGCCGTGTCGCAAGAGATTGCGGTGAAACGGTGGCCTGTTCCACAACCCAGCCGCCCCCGGCATCCTCCAGAAACAGTGCATTGTTCTTTTGATCCGCATCGAGTGACCCCGGCAAAGGAATCATGATCGCCGGACGACCAAGCACGCACAGCTCCGCGACGCTTGAAGCGCCCGAGCGGCAAATCACCAAATGGCTGTCCGCCATGCGCTCCGGCAGATCGGTGAAAAAGGTCGCCAATTCAACATTCACCTTGGCTGCCCGGTATGCCTCGGTGACCCGCTCCAAATCTTCGGCCCGGCACTGCTGGGTGACCCGCAAGCGCTTGCGCAATTTCTCGGGCAATTCCGTAATCGCGGGCGGCACCAAATCACCGAACACACGCGCACCCTGGCTGCCACCGAACACAAGCAACCGGATGACGCCGTTGGTTTTGACCGGCGTGTATCCAACGGACTTGGCCACTTCACGCACCTTGTCGCGCACGGGATTTCCCGTCACGATTTTAGTGATGCCATAACGCTCCGCGAATTTGGTATTCTCAAAACTCAGCGCCAGCACATCGGCAAATCGGGCCAGCGCGCGGTTGGCGCGGCCCATCACGGCATTCTGTTCGTGCAAGATACCTGGGATACCCATCAGGCTTGCCGCCATGAATGGCGGGAACACGGGATAGCCGCCGAACCCAATCACTGCATCGGCATTGATACCCCGGAGTTTGCGCCAGGCCGAAACAATACCCGCCAAAATCAGAACTCCAGCCCGGATGAATTTGAGCGGGTTGCGAATCGATGGTGTTGCCGAGGGCACGACATGCGTCTCTCGCGCCGGAAAGGCTTCACCATAGTGGGACACCCGCTCGTCGGTCATCAAATGGATGATGTGGCCACGGCGGCGCAGTTCCTGGGCAAGTGCCATGGCGGGAAACAGATGCCCCCCCGTTCCGCCAGCCATCAATACGAATATGCTCATGCGCCGTTGGCTGCGAGCGTACCTCTATATGCCGGTAGCCCGGTTGCCAGCCGCTCCTCAGGTTTCTTGCGAGTCAGCGCCAGCATTAGACCCATTCCATAGGCAACCGCAATCATCGAGGTGCCACCATAAGAGACAAATGGCAGCGTCATCCCTTTCGGCGGGATCATGTTGAGATTGACCATGAGGTTGATGGCCGCCTGCAGCCCAAATTGAATTGCGAGCGCACTGGCAGCAAGCCGTTCGAATAATCCACTCTGGTTTTGGGCACCATTAAGAGCGCGCAGCACAATCAGGCCGATCAGTGCCACCAGCACCATGCAGAACAACAGTCCGAATTCACCCGCGGCGGCTGAGAACACAAAGTCGGCATGCGCGTCCGGCAAATAGCGTTTGGCGACAGCCTCGCCCGGCCCACGGCCGAACCAGCCGCCTTCGAGCAGCGATTGCAGGGCCTTCTCAACCTGATAGCCGACGCCGGCTTCGGGATTGATAAACGCATCGATACGCCGCGCCACATGCGGGAAGAACAGGTAAGCGCCAACGCTCAGTCCCATCGCCATAATCATCAGTACCATGATGAGCCACCAGGAAATACCGGCCAGGAACAACAGCGCTGACCAGGTGAGTGCAATGAGTACAGTCTGCCCAACATCCGGCTGTAGCAGCAGCCCGCCAGTGATCAGAATCAAAATCGCGGCCACGATGCTGCCTGCCGGCATATCCGGTCGCTTCATTTTCTCGGCAAAAAACCAGCCAGCAATAACTGCAAAGGCTGGCTTGATAAACTCGGACGGCTGCACGGACATGCCAAACAGGGAAATCCAGCGCCGCGCACCCTTGGCTTCAGCCCCGAACACAAGTGTGGCCCAGAGAAGTGCCATGCTGACAGCAAGCACGAGTAAGGCGCTGAACCGCGCCTGCCGCGGCGTCAGGAATGAGGCGCCGATCAATACTGCAAGTGCCGGTAGCGAGAACAGCATGTGACGGGTGACGAAGTGCCATTGCGACAGCCCCAGCCGTTCGGCAACCGGCGGACTGGCCGCAAAAGAAAGGGCGACCCCGACAAACAGCAGCAAAATCAGGCTGGCCAGCAGCGGACGATCAACTGTCCACCACCATTCCGCCAAGGGCGTTTTGCGCGCGCGTGAAAACATTAAATAAACCGGCTGCCCTGCCCGGCAGCTCCCCGAATACGCCGGAAACTACATAAGGCTCACCTTAGCGCCGGATTGGTTACCAGATCGCTGACACAATGTGGCAATGGGGTGGCAATTTTGCCGTTGGAGTGTTTTCAGGAAAAGTGGACACTACTTTTCCGGTTCGAAAACACGACCACTCAACGACTTAGAGCCAACGTTTTGACTCCATCAAAACGTGAACGGCTCTAACGCAGTTTCAGCGTCGAAAGCCCGATCATTGCCAGCACGAAGGCAATGATCCAGAAACGGATCACGATCTGGCTTTCGGTCCATCCCAGATGCTCGAAATGGTGATGTATGGGCGCCATTTTGAAGACGCGTTTGCCGGTCAACCGGAACGAGACCACCTGCACGATCACAGAAACGGTTTCGAGTACAAACAGACCGCCGATAATCGCCAAAACGATTTCGTGTTTGGTGGCGACAGCGATTGAGCCGAGCGCGCCCCCCAGTGCCAGGGAACCGGTGTCACCCATGAAGATTTGTGCCGGCGGTGCATTGAACCACAAGAACCCAAGTCCCGCACCAATAAGCGCACCGCAAAGCACCGACAGCTCGCCCGTGCCCGGCACGAAATTGATGAGAAGGTACTCGGCAAAAATCTGGTTACCCGCCAGATAGGCGATCAGCCCGAAACAGGCCGCCGCGATCATCACCGGCACAATGGCCAGTCCGTCGAGCCCGTCCGTCAGGTTCACAGAGTTACCTGCCGACACCATCACGAAGGCACCAAACGGCACGAAGAACCAGCCGAGATCAATGGCAAGGTCCTTGAACAGCGGGAACATCAGCGCTGTGGCGTAAGACTCAGCGCTCATCCAGGAGATGGCATAACAGGCGATGGCAGCAATGATGGCTTCCAGTAAAAGCCGTTGCCGCCCGCCAAAACCACTGTTCGTCGTGCGTTTGATCTTGAGGTAATCGTCGTAAAGTCCGATGGCGCCGAAACTGACCGTCACCAGAAGCACGATCCAGACATAGCCGTTGCGCAGATCAGCCCAGAGCAGCGTCGACATCACCGCGCCCGACAGGATCATCAGCCCGCCCATGGTCGGCGTGCCCTTTTTCGTCAAAAGGTGCGCTGCGGGGCCATCTTCGCGGATCGGTTGCCCCTGTCCCTGCCGGATACGAAGGCGGTCGATCATGCCGGGACCAAACAGAAAGACAAAAAACAAAGCAGTGACGACCGCGCCCGATGTGCGGAAGGTGATGAACCGGAAGACGTTCAGCGCGCCAAAAGTGTCACCGAACTGCTCAAGAAAGAATAGCATTCAAACCCCGACCACAACGCCGCTTTACTTCACCGTGCCACCAAACCGTGACCGAATCTCGTTCACCAGCGGGGCCAAGCCTATGCCTTTCGAACCTTTGACCATAACTAAATCGCCATAATCAAGAGCCGCCAGGACAGTATTTTGAAGTTCACCAGTGGTTTCGGCGTGCGCGGTAACGGGCATTTCTACTAGTTTTTCAGTCAGATAGCGCATCTGAGGGCCAACAAGATATATACTGTCCGCTCCTGCCGCTATAACCGCGTCCGCTAGCTCTTCATGCATGGATTGCGCAACCTCGCCAAGCTCGAGCATGTCGCCAAGCACAAGTATTTTCTTGCCCGGAGGTGCCGGCAGATCGGCGAAAACCTCCAGTGCTGCACGCATCGATGCGGGGTTGGCGTTGAAACTCTCATCGACCAAAGTCAGCGGTTTACTTCCATCACCGAGTTGAGTGATCGCACCGCGTCCATCGCCTTCTCGCAAACTGCTAACGCTTCGCGCGGCATTTTGCGGCGCAATGCCGACCGCCTGCGCGGCAAGCACTGCCCCTGCAACGTTGGCAAGGTGATGACGCCCGGCGAAGGATGTTTCCAGCCGCACATCGATATCCGGACCGCTCAACTGCCCGTTCAACCCGGTATCGCCGCGCCCAACACTAATCAGGCGCACATCGGCGTTATCCGCATAACCATAGGTAACAAAACGGGAAATACCCTTCTTGTCCGCAACTGACCGGATAATGTCCAACTGCCCGTGATCGGCATTGACGAAGGCCACCCCGCCCGGCACCAACCCGTCAAAAATCTCGGCCTTGGCTCGTGCGATGGCGTCAAGCGACCCGAGATAAGCGATGTGTGCCGGTGCGATGGCTGTGATCACCACAGCTTCGGGCCGCACCAATTGCACCAGTGGCGAAATCTCCCCGGCATGGTTCATGCCTATTTCGAATATGCCATAGACGGCATCGGCCGGCATGCGCGCCAGCGTCAGCGGCACGCCCCAGTGATTGTTGAAACTCTTAATGGCTGCATGGGTCTTGCCCTCCGCCGCACAGATCGCCGCCAGCGCATCCTTGGTGGAGGTTTTACCCGCGCTGCCCGTGACAGCGATAATGCGGGCGTGGCTGCGCTCCCGCGCGAACCGGGCCAAGGCCACTAGTCCTTCAAGAGCATCAGGCACGACAATCAACGGTAGATCTTTGAGGTCTTCGGCCTTGTTTTCAGACACCAGTGCCGCTGTAGCACCAGCGGCAATCGCCTTTGCAACGAAGTCATGCCCGTCGAATCTGTCGCCCTTGATGGCGACAAACAGCCCGCCGGGCGGAATGTCCCGGGAATCGATTGATACAGCTGTGACATCGCCATCACCGCAATTGACGGGACGGCCACCGGTCGCCGCGACAATTTCGGCAACCGAATAGAGGGCTTGCATGATTACCCCTTGATCGCCTTTGCGACGACCGCATGATCCGAAAACGCGGTCTTCTTATCACCGACGATTTGGTAATCTTCGTGACCTTTTCCGGCAATCAACAGAATATCGCCCTTCTCAAGCTCGGCAATTGCCGTCTGTATCGCCTTGGCCCGATCACCAATGCCGATCGCGCCTGGTGCGGCAGCAAGGATTTGCTTGCGGATGTCATCAGCGTTTTCCGTACGCGGATTGTCGTCGGTCACGATCACCTTATCGGCTAACCGCGCCGCGATCTCGCCCATCACCGGACGCTTCTTGGTGTCGCGATCGCCGCCACAGCCAAACACAACAACCAGCTTGCCCTTGACGAAGGGTCGCAGCGCTTCCAAAGCCTGTTCAAGGGCATCCGGCTTGTGCGCATAGTCAATGATTATGGAGGCGCCGTTGATTTCACCGGCACGTTCCATGCGCCCGCGCGCGCCTTTCAAATTGCTCAACGCGCCTTCAATCTTCTTGGGATCGGCCCCAGTCTGTACCGCCAGCGCCGCCGCCATCACCGCATTGTTGACCTGGAAGGCCCCGACAAGCGGCAACACAAAGTCCAGCGGCTCGCCAACCAGCTTGCCTTTAACGTGCTGACCCAACCCGTTCTGCTCCACCGAGCTGACTTCGATATAAGCCCCCTCTTCGCCCACCGTGAGCAGGGTTGCACCCTTGTCGAGAGCGGCGAACATGAAGGGCATATGTTCGGGATCGTCGGAGTTCACCACCGCCGAGCCGCCATCGTTCAAAAGATCGCGGAACAGGCGCAGCTTCGCCTCGCGATAGGCGTCCATGTCGGCATGATAGTCGAGATGATCATGGCTGAGGTTGGAAAAGCCGATGGCGGAGAAGCGCACACCGTCGAGCCGGTGCTGGTCGAGCCCATGGCTCGACGCTTCGATGGCAACATGGTCAATACCGGCCGCTTTCAATTCAGCCAGCGCCGTATGCAGTGTGCGGGCGTCCGGGGTCGTCAAAGCGCCACCGACAATCTTGCCACCGATATCGACACCCAGCGTACCGATGCTGGCGCTCCTGATCCCGCAAGCTTCCCAAATCTGACGAACGAACGACACGATTGAGGTTTTGCCGCTGGTGCCAGTGATCCCAACAATGTTTTCAGGTTGCGGGCCCGCTGCACGCGCTGCTGCCATTGCATAGGCTGCGCGCACATTCTCCACCACCACCACCGCAATGTCTGGTTCAGGCACACAGGGCCGGTCGGTCACAATCACCACCGCACCGCGCTCCACAGCCTGAGGCACATATGCATCACCGTGCGCATGTGTGCCCGGTAGTGCGAAGAAGGCATCGCCTTCGACGATAGCGCGGCTATCGGCATTCACGCCTGTCACGGCGATCGCTTCGACGGATTCCGCCCCGGGGGCACCTGCCAGCAGGTCTGGTAAGGAATGGGTCAAAGACTCTCTCCTGGATCTGTTCTCAACAGGGGCGGCACAAGTTCCGCATCAAGCATTTCATCGAACGCCGGCACGATACCCAGCATCGGCGCCACCCGCTGCACGATCCGCCCGGTCACTTCACCAGCATTCCAGCCAGCTGTTCGTCCCGATTGCTCATTTTCGGCCTGGGGTTCATCGATCAGAATAACCATAGCGTAGCGCGGTGCATCCATCGGAAAGGCTGAGGCGAACACTGTCAGCGTCTTGGACGTATCATAGCGCCCATCGACAACTTTTTCAGCCGATCCGGTCTTGCCACCGACCCGGTAGCCATCGGCGATCCGGTTGGCATGTGACCCCGACCCTTCAAGGGCATTCAGGCGCAACAGATAGCGCATCTTGTCACTGGTCTCAGCCGATATCACCCGGCGATAGAGCGCCGAGGCCTCGGACCGATCACGTGGTGAGAGTGTCGGCGGCACATAGTAGCCACCATTGACCACCGCCGAGACGGCTGCCGCCATATGCAGCGGTGTCACCGAAAGCCCGTGTCCGAACGACGCTGTTGCCGCAACGATCTCCGAGAACTTTTCCGGAAACTTGGAACGCGTTGTCTCGGGCAGCTCTACGGGCAACGGATCGTCGAAACCCATCCGGGTCAAAAACGCCCGGTAGTTCTCCTTGCCCAGCGTCTCCATCATTTTGATGGTGCCGATATTGGATGAATATTTATAAATCTCCGGAACGGTCAGCACGCGGTGCTTGCCGTGGAAATCGTCAATGGTGTAGCGCCCGTAGCGGATACCAAAACGGGCATCGAATTCGTCCGTGAGCGTCACAAGCCCGCTGTCCAGCGCGGCTGCGAATGTCATGGTCTTGAAGGTTGAGCCAAGCTCGAACTTGCCAGCCGTTATCCGGTTGATGCGCGCATCCTTGCGTCCATCAAACGGCTCCAAAGCGGATGACGGCACATTCGGATCGAAGTCGGGCAATGAGACCAGCGAAATGATTTCGCCCGTTCGCACATCCATCATTACACCAGCAGCAGCAATCGCCTGATAGCGGGTGAGCGCATCGACAAGCTGTTCGCGCATCGCATGCTGCACCCGTAGGTCAATGGACATATTGACCGGCTCCAGCGTACGGTCTCTTGCTAGGCCAAGGTCCTGCAGCAACGCAACGTCCTCGCCATCGATGTGCCGTTCAAAGCCCGCAATCCCCTGATTATCGAGATTGACCGCCCCAAGAAGATGCGCCGCTTCCTTGCCACCAGGGTAAAAGCGCTTGCTCTCTGACAGAAAGTCGACACCTGGAATTCCAAGACGGAATATCCGTTCCTGTTGCAGTGGTGTCAGTTCGCGCTCGATCCAGACAAAGCCTTCATCGCCTGTCAGCCGTTCGCGCAACCATTCCTCATCCAGTTCCGGCAATTCCTGCCGCAACTTGGTCACCGCTTCCTCGACATCGATGATGCGGCGTGGCTCGGCATAAAGGGACGGCACGCGAATATCCACCGCCAGTTCCGCGCCATTCCGATCCAGAATTGCCGGACGGCTTGCCGTGATCAGATCGCGCTCTTCGCCAGCAAAATTAGTGGTTGTGTCGGCATAGCCCAGCTGCACCAGCCGCGTGGCAACCAGCGCAAACACCAGCATCAGCCCGAGCGACACGAGACGGATGCGCGTATGCGTGAGGTTGCGACGTGATTTGCGGGCGCCCTCAATTGCAATCGGCTGATCGTCCAAGGTCGAGGTCATACTCATGTCGCGTTCGCCTCGATCAGGGCTGCAATGGGATCGACACCGGATTCCAGCGCTTCAAACAGAGCGTCCATACCTGCGGTATCAGGTTCCGGCGCCCGCATGGGAATATCGTCGATGGAAATGAATTGCGACTGGGAAACCGGTTCAAATTCAAGCACATCGGCAAAGCGAACGACGAGCGGCTCGATTTGCGACGGCTGATTCAGATAAGCCCAGTCCGCCTTGAGCACCGAAAGGTCGCTTTCCTGCTGCGCGATCTGCTGCTCCAGCTCCAGCTTGGCATTGGCAGTGTCCACAGTCTGGTATTTAAGCAGGTAAACCGCCACCAGCGCGATCAGCGCTGTCACCGACAATATGATGTTCAGCCCCTTGATCATGCCGCACCTCTGAGGGTGAAGCCGGGCACGCCAAGCCGTTCGCGCGACACAGGCCGCGCGGGTGCGCCAGTGCGGCGGGCGCTGCGCAGGGTTGCCGAACGGGCGCGCGGATTGGCATCGAGTTCCGCCTTGCCCGCCTTCACCGGCTTTGCAACCTCAGTCCAGCGCGCTGCCGTCGCCTCAACCTGCGGCAGGTGCCGCGATTGGGCGGGACCACCCTTATCCGGTGACAGGAAGCGTTTGACGATACGGTCTTCAAGCGAATGGAACGTCACTACGGCGAGCCGTCCGCCTTCGTCCAGTAAACGCTCGGCAGCGAACAGGCCTTCAACCAGCTCATCGAATTCCGCGTTCACGGCGATACGCAAGGCCTGAAAGCTGCGCGTCGCGGGATGCATGTCACCCGGCTTGCGTCCAATCGTTTTTTCGATCAGATCAGCCAGTTCTGTCGTTGACGAAAATGCTTTTTCGTTTCGAGACTTGACGATCGCAGCAGCGATCCGGTGGGATTTGCGCTCTTCGCCGAAGGCAAACAGCAGATTGGCGAGCTCACGCTCCTCAAGCTCATTCACCAGATCGGCGGCAGAGGTCCCCTCGCCGCTCATGCGCATATCGAGCGGCCCGTCACGCAGAAACGAAAACCCGCGCTCCGCCTCGTCGAGTTGCATGGAACTGACGCCGATATCGAGAACAACGCCATCCACCGGCCCGTCGACCAACTCATCCATGCTGGAAAACCGTCCAGAGACAAAACTGAACGCGTCCGGAAATTCCATAGCCAGCGCCTTGGCAAACGGCGCCACATTGGGGTCGCGATCAAGCCCGGTCACCCGCGCACCGGCGGCGAGCAGCGCGCGCGAATACCCACCGGCACCGAAAGTACCGTCAGAAATATGTGCCCCGTCCAGCGGCTGAAGCGCTTGCAGCACTTCGGCCAGCAAAACAGGCATATGCGGCTGATCGGAAAGGCTGGGTCCAGCCCCGTACTTCTGGCCCATTCTCGAAACGCTACTCCACTCCGGCGATTCCTGCGGATTCTCGCCGTTCACACACTCCAAGCCATTTTGCACGGCGGACTTTTAAGATTTTGTTTCCCAATCACGGCGGAACCGTGGAATTTCAGCGCCAGTTGACCTGTAAGCCGGGTTCTGTAGATCGCATCAAGGATGCATCCCCTAGCTAAATCGCTCCCCGAAGCTTGACTTCCGAAAATAGGAACGGCCTGCCCGGCTGCATATCTCCTTTGAACTGGAGAACACCCGTCAGGACCAAACGCCGGATTCGCATCACGAGCACCACGTGATGCGGCGGGTTGTTTGAGTCAAATGCTACTCCGGTCTCGGCAACAACGCGCGCCACCGTCCGGAAATCATGAGAGCATTGCGCCAGAAGAAACTCGTCGTAATATGAGAGATCGAAATACTGAAGCTCACCTTGGTCAGAGATCATTCGTAACTGCTCGGTATGAGAACAGATATCTCCATACTCAGTTGCGAGCCTTGCACGTTCTTCTGTGGTGAGCAGGGTTCGCTATCCTTGAACTCAACTAAACGTTCTACAGACTGATAAGCTAAAGCCTGCACACCATCGCCCGGATTAACTGGAACCGTTATCCGACAAACCGGCAAATTCATATCTGCGAGCATAAATGCACATTGGCGAAGAAAGACGTAATCCGCCCCGCTTTCCATTATCCAGATGATAACCCGCCCATAGCGACCCTGATCAAGTACCCGAAGAACACCCAGCCAGTTGTGATCAGACTCGAAGAATTCGTGTTGCGGCATCAGAGGGAGGTCGCCCATTTTCTCAAGTTCGACCTCCTGCAGATACCCTTCCCGGCTGGCAGGATCGTTCAGCGGCCCTGTATCCGGAGCGTCCATGGTACAAAGTACTCGGTGAGGCAAGCCAACAACCTGCCGCAAAGTCCCCGAAGCGCTACCGCTCCAAACCAGATGTATGTCCATCTCAGTATGCCCGCTAATTGTTGGCTACCATCGTAGCAGTCACGTCTCCCAATTGGACAGACAAGGCCCACGATATGATTGCTTGACGATGAAAAGCCATGGAAGAAAGCGCCAGTTGACCTGTAAGCCGGGTTCTGTAAGGCCGAAGGCCGAGGCCCGCGACGTGGTAACCATTCATCTGGGACGCGCATTGCTACGCGCCTCGTGCAACCAACCCGGGTGACTGGGCGGGAAACATGCCCGGCTTGCGCCGCGTCACCCCTATTTGGTCTTGCTCCCGGTGGGGTTTACCTTGCCGGTCCTGTTGCCAGTCCCGCGGTGCGCTCTTACCGCACCCTTTCACCCTTACTCCGGCGAACCGGAGCGGTTTGCTTTCTGTGGCACTTTCCCTGGGGTCGCCCCCGCCGGACTTTATCCGGCACCGTGTTTCCGTGGAGCCCGGACTTTCCTCTCCCCGAGGGGAGCGGCTACCCGGTCAACTGGCGAAGGATGTCTATCGATTGGACGCGTCGGGCGCAAGTTCCGGCCTGTCCTTGCGGACGGGTAACCATAACGCCACAATCTCCTCCGGCACACGAAATTGCCCCGCTCTTGCCGCTTTAAAGCCCGCGTGGCGCCACATCGATGGGTAGAACGCCCTCTTCACCAAAAACAACAAGAGGTTTCACCACGTGTTCAACGGGTTCTTTTCACGCGTTCTTCTCATCCTTGCCATTTCAGTAATGGCTGCGCCCGAGGCGGCTCTGGCCCACACCAAGCTCGGTGTCGGCGTTGCCTCCTGGTACGGACCGGGATTTCATGGTCGCTCAACGGCCAACGGAGAACGCTATGACATGAACGGCCTGACGGCTGCTCACAAAACGCTTCCGTTTAATACCAAAGTCCGTGTCACCAATGTCCGGAACGGCCGCAGTGTTGTGGTCCGGATCAATGATCGCGGACCCTTCGTTAAAGCCCGTACCATTGACTTGTCGCGGGGTGCCGCAAAGGCCCTTGGCATGATCAATGCCGGAACGGCACATGTCGAACTGGAAATTATCAGCTAGGCTTCAAGGCCGCGTCTTCGGGCGCGGCCTTTTCTTTTCGCGTCGGAACTTACAGTTTCCTGATCTGTTTGAGGTCATCATAGGCCTGATTGATCGCTGTCATACGCGCGGTCGCCATTGCCATCATTTCTTCAGGCACACCTTTAGCGGCAAGCCGGTCGGGGTGGAACTCCGCAGCCAACCGGCGATAAACCCGCTTGATTTCATCATCAGGCGCTTCAGGTGCCAAGCCGAGCACGAGGTAGGGATCCAGCCCATTATTCTCGACCAGATGCCCCGCCGCGATCTGCTCGAAACGCACATCGTCGAAACCGAATATGTCGCTGACATTCTTGAGATATTCGAGCTCTGCCTCATGGATCAGGCCATCCGCCGAAGCGATATGGAACAGGCCATCGAGCACATGTTCGAGCGTTTCGGGGCTGTCGGCGAATAGATTACCGATCTTGCGGGCGTAGGATTCGTACCCGGCCACGTCTTCCTGCGCGAGCGCGAACAGTCTGTCGATCTGTTCCTCAGAGCCTGCCGGAATTTCAACATTGGCGCGAAAAGCGCGCACTTCAGATGCAGTGACAACGCCATCCGCAACCGCCATTTTGGCGCTGAGAGCCACCAGGGCGAGCGTAAACGCCGCTTCCCGGCCACCCGGCAGCCAATTGTCCGGGTCAAGCGCGGCAGCAACCGATCGCGCCGCCTGCCCGGCCCCGTCACCGAAACTATTCAGAAAATCGCCGACACGGCCCCAAACCGACATGCAATCGCCCTCATTTGCAGGTCCGAATGTAGTTACGCGCGCTGAAATGAAAAGGCGTTTGCCACACTTTATCGCAGCGCAATCCCCAACCGAATGCTAATTCACCAGGTCGAGGCGTATGCCATTGCCGCGCTGGCTGGGCAATTGTTCGGCAAAGCTGCCATCGCTGCTGGTAAAGCGCGACCAACCACCTTCAAGAACGGTGAACTGGTTGCGGCTTGCCGCCTCGCTTCTGTAGAACTCGCCATTCTGAAACGTATCGAGCCGCTGCCCCTGCCCGGCATAGCGGCCTTCATCCCAACCACCATAGCGATAGATTGTCTCGCGCTGACCGTTTGGCAGATTGAAGGTCACGAAACGCCGGTTGGGATTGTCAGCAAACATCTGCCGCGCGATCCGCTCGCGCTGTTGGCGGCTGCGCACCTCACTAGCCGTGAAGCGTGAGGTGCCGTCGTAATTTGAACGATATTCTGTTTGCGGTTGGGTGCTGTAAACCGTTTCTGGCTGGGTGCTGTACACCGGCGCAGCGGCGGGACGCGTTTCCCCGCTGGGCCGGGTCACCGCAACATAGCGGGCCGTCGATTTGACCGGCGGCGCGGGCCGCATATTGGCGGGCATCGGCATGGGCACGATCTGTGGCGTTCCGATTTCCGTATGGGTGACAGTTTCATCAGAAAGATCAGCGGAAACAATCACATCCGTATCACCGGGGACATCGGTGGTTGCCTCAAGCGGAGGCTCCGCAATAGCCGCCTCAATCGGGTCAGTTGCGGGTTCGTCATTGGCATCCGGAACATCTGGCAATAGCGTCATTTCCGTGGTCATTGGCGCTGACACGGGTGGTGCAACTGGTTGCAATGGCTCCGGCTCTGCAATGTCCGCCACCTTCAGTTCCTGCACATCGCGATCCGCATCCTGCGTCTCGCTATCCGGCGGCACGGCACCTGCCGCTTTCTTTGCCGCAACAGCAAGACCCGTCGCACCAATGGTCCGGATCGGCTTTGGTGTGGATTCAACCGCTGAGGGCGCATCGAGGGTGAGTGCCGGTTCAGAGGGTTCGGCCATTACGTCAGCCAGCGCTGTGTCATGCGGCACCGCAGCCTGCGCGTCTGCTGTCTCATCGGCCATTTTTGTCATATCAGCTGCTGGCTGATCAGGCGCAGCCGCTTCCAAAGAGCCGACTATTGCGGGCGTTTGGGACAGTGCCGCACCTTCCGGACGCGTCGTCGAGACGGCATCCGGGGCATCGGCGGAACGGGATAAAAATATTTCTGCACTCGGCACAGCCACGATGAGCGCAAGCGCGCCCCAGGCAAACAGGCCGGTCAACTGCCGGTTCATTACGCAACATCCTTGTCGAGGCCCCCCGACAGGATTAACAAAGTATTTAAATCCGGCGGTTTTGTGAAGTCTTGATTAGTGCGTTTTCGGGACAAATGGGTGCAAGCCGTTCGGTTCGAAAACGCAACTACTCTAGACCCGCACTTGCCCGAGCACCCGCGAAAGCGCCACAACGAGATCGGCGCGGTTCAACGTGTAGAAGTGGAACGCCCGCACGCCGCCATTGATAAGACCGATCACCTGCTCCACCGCCAGGGCTGACGCCACCAGCGAATGGATTTCCGGTTCCTCGTCGAGATCGTCGAAACATTTGGCAAGCCAGTCCGGCACCCGCGCACCACAGCTACCTGCAAAAGAAGATATCTGCTTGTAGTTATGGATCGGCTGCACGCCCGGAATGACGGGCGCTGTGATCCCCGCTTTCTCCACGCGTTCCATGAACCGCCAATAATCGTCATTGTCGAAGAACATCTGTGTGATGGCGCGGTTGGCCCCGGCATCGATCTTGCGCTTGAGATTGTCGATGTCCGCATCCCAATCCGGGCTTTCAGGGTGTTTCTCGGGATAGGCGGCAACGGAAATGTCGAAGTCGCCAATCTTGCGAATGCCGGCCACGAGTTCAGCCGCATTGGCATAGCCGTCCGGGTGCGGCTCATACTTTGTGCCGATGCCGCCCTGCGGATCGCCACGCAAGGCAACGACGCGCTTGATGCCAGCTTCGGCAAAGCCTTCGATCACCTTGTTCACCTCATCCCGGGTCGCACCGACACAGGTGATATGCGCCGCCGTGGGAATATTGGTTTCTTCGGTGATCCGCGATGCAATCCGCATGGTCCGCTCGCGCGTGCTGCCACCGGCGCCATAGGTCACCGAGGCAAACTCCGGCTCCAACCGCGCCAGCCGGTGCAGTGCACCCCAGAACCGCCCTTCCATGACCGCCGTTTTGGGCGGAAAGAATTCGAAGCTGAATTTCAGCTTGTCACCCCGGTGTGCCGGATCGCGGTTCAACTGTGCCGAAAATGGGAGTTGTTGCATCGCTTTAGTCTCCGTTTGCTTCCGCGAGCGTCCACAGGCAAACCGTCAGGCTGCCGTCTCCACTTCCCGGAAAATCCATATATTCGTCGACGGTCAGCCCGGCGGCGTCCGCCCAGGCTTCCATCTGTTTTTCGCTCATACCAAGGCGGCGGTGCGCCTGTTCGCCGCGCAGGAATTCCAGCTCATGTGGCGCGAAATCAATGATCATGATCCGCCCGCCAGGGGCCAACATATCGCGTGCCCGAGAAATGATGTGTCCCGGATCATCGAAATAGTGCAGCACCTGATGCAGCACCACGAGATCGGCCTGATCCTCCATGCCCGGCAGGTCGGCAATGTCGCCGAGCCGGATATGGGCGTGCCCGATATCGGAATCCGCCAGTTTGGCCCGGGCAACACCGATCATCTCGCGGCTGGAATCGATACCAACGCCACGCTTGTACACCGGTGCCAGCAATTCAAGCATGCGACCAGTACCTGTACCCAGATCCACCAGCATGTCAGGCTGTACTGCCCGGCCAATTCTGAGAATTTCGGTTTCGATAGCCTCATCGGGCACGTGCAACCGGCGTAACTGGTCCCAGCTCTCGGCCACTGACGAGAAAAAGCCGGCGGCCTTTTCACGCTGCACCTCGCGCAGGGCGTCGAGCCGGCGCCGGTCCGCCGTCAACGTTGCATCATTGACGTCAAGCTTGGTGAGAAAGGCACGCACCAATTGCGCCTCGGGTGCACCCGACAGGCTGAAATAGGCCCAGGCGCCCTCTGCATGCCGATCCACCAGACCGGCATCGACCAGCAGTTTGAGGTGACGCGAAACGCGTGGCTGGCTCTGGTCGAGTATGTCGGTGAGGTCCTTGACCGGCAGTTCGCCACCAGCCAAAAGCGCCAAAAGGCGGAGCCGGGTTTCTTCCCCTGCCGCCTTAAGCACATTGACGATGGAAACGATATCGGCCACGGCCCACTCCAATCATATAAAGATATCTTTATATCATTGAAGCGTGTGAGGTCCAGCCCTCAAAGCAAAGGTGGCTAAAATTTCCTGTAGGGTGGAAAACCGTTGGTTAGGCGGCGCCAGCGGCCTTTTCCGGTTCCGAACGATGGCGGAACGCATGCGCGCGCCACAGATCGAAGATATCCTGTGCCTCTTCAACGCCGAGCGAATCGAAGCGTTTACGGGCACCTTCAACATCCTCATCGGTGGGCATGTTGCGCCACGGCAGAATGCCGATAATACCAGCGAACATCTCGGGTTCGATCTCGATGACCCGGCAGGCAACTGTCAAAGCAGCATAATCCTGTCCGGCCAGCCATTTGACGAAGACCTCAGGCGGAATCCTCAGGAACATCGTCAATGCCGCCGCAACGTGATGGCCATATCCAAACCGCACGAACCGCGCGAGGGCGCGATGGTCGAGCTGCCGGCGATCGCTGAGGGCCTTGACCTGGTTCCAGGACAATTTCCACTCGGACGCATTGAAGCCCGCCCGATTGCGCAGCCGGTTGTAAACAACCGCACTGACCGCACCAAGGGCATGGTTTTCGGCCTGCTTTTCGCCCAATGTCAGGTGTTCGAGCACCTTGTCACCGGCTTCAGCGATTTTGGCCTGCAGATTGTTCCAGTCGACATCGGTCCGGCCGCGCAAATCGGCTGCCAGCTCGTTGTCGTCAGCAGCACGCTTGGCCAGTTTGCCAATGGACGATGCGCCCAGTGCCGCCGATTGATTTCTGATAAGGCGCGAAACGGATTCACGTCCGCCCTTGTCAACAATTGCGTCACCAACACGTTCGCCAACACGCTCACGCGCGGCTATGGCAACACGGTGCGCCTCTGACTGCCCATTGACGATGTCGATAAGGTCGTCATCACTCAGGACAGCGGAAAATTCCAAAAGCGGCCGCGCGACATCAATGTCGTCGCTGGCCAGTTTGACCACTACAGTACCCGGTGCCCGGTCCAGCGGAGCCAGGATAGACGCAACATGCGCACGCGCCTCTTTCTCCACCAGTTCGGCAAGACGGCACAGAACATCATCGTACTGCGCGACCTGCTCGTCGTTGCAACGATCGGAGACATAGGAAAACAACTGAGCCATGTTGCGGAACAGCAGATCGCGTTCCGCACCGTTGGCATCATCCTTGAGACCGCGAAAAGTCTCAAACGCCTTGGCGTCTTCCATTTCAACCATTTATCACCTCCCGGCAAAAGCCGTTATCGGGTGCATATTTGCATCAAGCACCTGCACACGGTCTGAAACGGAAGCGCTAAAATAAAGTCAAACTTGATGACGGGAAGTAAGGTGGCATTAAACACAAGAAACGGCCCGCCGGAGCGGACCGTTTCATGCATTTGAACATTGAAATTATTGGGGATTTTTGGCCGGCTACGCCAGATCGAACCGATCTGCATTCATAACCTTTGTCCAGGCCGCCACAAAATCCTGCACGAATTTCGCCTCCGAGTCCGCCTGGCCATAAACCTCTGCGAGCGCCCGCAGCTGAGAGTTTGATCCAAATATCAGATCAACCCGCGTTCCGGTCCATTTCACATCACCACTGACCCGGTCACGCCCCTCGAACACATCCTCATCATCGTCGGTTGGCGCCCACACGGTGCCCATATCGAGAAGATTGACGAAGAAGTCGTTGGTCAAAACGCCCGGCTTGTCCGTGAACACACCGTGCTTGGAATGATCATAGTTGGTGTCGAGCACCCGCATGCCACCAACCAGAACCGTCATTTCCGGCGCTGTCAGCGTCAGCAATTGCGCCTTGTCGATCAAAAGCTCTTCATCAGTAATGGTGTACTTGGCCTTGGTGTAGTTGCGGAAACCGTCGGCTTCCGGCTCCAGAACCGCGAAAGAATCGACATCCGTCTGTTCTTCAGACGCATCCATACGGCCCGGCGCAAACGGCACCTCGATATCGTGCCCGGCTTTGCGGCCAGCCATCTCAACACCGGTATTTCCGGCAAGAACGATCAGGTCGGCGAGCGAAATCTTCTTGCCGCCGGTCTGCTGCTCGTTGAACACATCGCGGATGCCGCCAAGAACATCGAGCACCTTCGCCAGCTGTGCCGGTTGGTTGACGGCCCAGTCTTTTTGCGGTGCCAAACGGATGCGTGCACCATTGGCCCCACCGCGCTTGTCCGAACCACGGAAGGTCGAAGCCGAAGCCCAGGCCGTCGAGACAAGTTCACGCGGCGTGAGACCGGATTCGACGATCATGGTCCGCAGCTTGTCGATGTCGCCACCTTCAACCAGTTTGTGATCGACTGCCGGGATCGGATCCTGCCAGATCAGATCTTCTTTGGGCACTTCCGGACCGACATAGCGGGTCTTTGGCCCCATATCGCGGTGTGTGAGCTTGAACCAAGCCCGCGCAAACGCATCAGCAAACTGGTCCGGGTTCTCGAGGAACCGCTTGGAGATCTTGGCGTATTCCGGATCCATCTTCATCGCCATGTCGGCGGTCGTCATCATAATGGAGACCTTCTTGCCCGAACCATCGACCTCCGGCGCCATGTCGACTTCTTCAAGACCGACCGGGTGCCAGATCCATGCCCCTGCCGGGGTTTTGGTCGTCTCCCATTCATATTTATAGAGCAGTTCGAGATAGCCCATATCCCACTTGATGGGATTTGAGGTCCACGCACCTTCGATACCAGACGTGATGGTGTCGACGCCTTTGCCGCTCTTGTGGCTTGAGAACCAGCCAAGCCCCTGCGCTTCAATGGGCGCACCTTCCGGCTCCGGACCAACAGCGTCCGCCGGACCGTTACCATGCGCCTTGCCGAACGTATGACCGCCAGCGGTCAGCGCCACGGTTTCCTCGTCATTCATCGCCATGCGGGCAAACGTCTCGCGGATATCCCGTGCCGAAGCGAGCGGATCGGGGTTTCCGTCCGGCCCTTCGGGATTGACATAGATGAGGCCCATCTGCACCGCGGCAAGCGGATTTTCGAGGTCGCGATCACCTGAATAGCGCGACAGCTGGTGGTCGCTTGTGGCGAGCCACTCATTCTCCGCACCCCAGTAAACATCTTCCTCGGGTTCCCAGACATCGGCACGGCCACCGGCAAAGCCGAATGTTTTAAAGCCCATGGATTCCAGCGCCACGTTGCCGGCGAGGATCATCAGGTCGGCCCAGGAAATCTTGTTGCCGTACTTCTGCTTGATCGGCCACAACAGGCGGCGCGCCTTGTCGAGATTGCCATTATCCGGCCAGGAGTTGAGCGGCGCGAAGCGCTGCTGACCAGTCCCACCGCCACCACGGCCATCCGCCGTGCGATAGGTGCCGGCACTGTGCCAGGCCATGCGGATGAAGAGGCCACCATAGTGACCATAATCCGCAGGCCACCAGTCCTGGGAATCCGTCATCAGCGCCGTGAGATCACGCTTGAGTGCGTCATAATCGATCTTTTCGAACTCACGCGCATAGTTGAACGCCCGGCCCAAAGGATCGGAGAGCGACGAATTCTGCCGCAGGATTCTGAGATTAAGCTGATTGGGCCACCAATCCGCGTTCGATAACATGCTGACGCTTGTCGTACCGTGCGCAACGGGGCAGCCGCCCGCCTTTTCGAGCTTCTGGTCCATGATTGCCTCCTCAATGGAAATTTCGATTTGCCTAGAACCTATGTATTGCGCTGCAAAAAGACAAATTGATTGATCTAAAACAATCGATTAGAAATTCTAATTATGGAATTGACTTTGAAACAGATGCGCTATGCGTGCGCAGTAGCGGATCACGGACACTTCGGCAAAGCCGCCACGGCCTGTCATGTGACGCAATCAGCCCTGTCGCAACAGATTCGCCTGCTCGAGGATATTTGTGGCACCGCGCTGTTCGACCGGCTGGGCAAGCGCGTGCGCACAACCCCATTCGGTGCGGAATTCGTCAGCCGTGCCCGCCGGATACTCAGCGAGAGCGAAGCCCTCACTGGTTTTGCCGCCGGGCATGAAGGCAACCCGACGCATCCACTCCGCTTTGGGCTTATCCCCACGGTGGCGCCCTATCTGTTACCCGGCATCTATCCGGCGCTTAAACGCACCCTGCCGGAAATCGAGTTTCAGATCGTAGAGAGCCACACTGAGGACCTGCTCGACAGACTCGATAAAGGGCAACTCGATCTTGCGCTGACCGCAACGGACCCGCCCAAGGGGGCCCGCCTGTCGACGGCGCCGCTGTTCTCGGATCCGTTCGTGCTGGCATCGAGCCGCGAAGCAGCCATGCCCGACCCTGCCCTGCTCGACAAATTGCCCAAGGATCGCATTCTGTTGCTCGATGAAGGGCATTGTTTCCGTGATCAGGCCATAGAGGCGTGCGCTTTGCGCGACATTGATACCGGCAAGGCCTTCGCCGCCACCTCGCTTTCGACAATTGTCGAGTTCGTCGCCAACGGTCAGGGCATCACCTTGCTGCCCACCATCAGCCTGAAGAAAGAAGCTAACGATCCACGGATCAAGATTTCACCACTGGCCGCACCCGGTGCAGGCCGCGAACTGCGTCTGGTTTGGCGACAGGCAACGCCGTTCGCCAACCTGTTTGAGAAGATTGCGGCGATTATCCGTGAGACTGCGCATCCAGCCGCGCCACAACCAGATGTCCCGGCGTAGGCGCTCCATCCTGCATCCGCACATTGATGTCCGTCATTTCGATCACGGCAAATCCGGCAGCATCCAGCCGCGCACGCACATAAAATTCCGCATGCAGATAGCGATGATGTGGGGCCACCTTGTAGCCCGCACCGTCTTGCAGTGTTTCGCTTGAAAACACCAAAATGCCACCCGGCACCATGTTCGCCGCTGCACCCTGAAACAGTGGATCGAGATCACCCAAATAGGGCAGCACGTCACAGGCCGTGATCAGATCGAACGGCTCTTCATCATTGTCGGCCAGAAAAGCCTCGACCTCGCCACAATAAAGCCCCTCGAACACATCCTTGTCTTCGCACTCATCAATCATGCGCGAACTGATATCGATACCGATGATCTCGTCCACCCGGTCGCGCATCGCTTCTGCCGCAAGCCCAGTCCCACAGCCCAAATCGAGCATGCGCTTGAACGGCCCCAGCTCCAGCGCATCGAGCCGCTGGCGCACCAGTGTGGGCACCTTGTATCCCAGCTGGCGGACGAGAATATCCTCGAAGGCGACGGCGTGCTGGTCGAACAGCACCTCGACATAAAGGTCCGGCGCTTTGTCCGGCGTTTCCCCACGCGCGAGCGCCGCCAGCCGCACGGCTGCACCGCCATGATCCTGCGGGTCGAGCTTCAGATAGTCGCGATAGGCCGCAACCGCGCCGTCGATGTCGCCCGCCGTTTCCAGGTCGAGCGCTTTGTTATAGGCGTTGGCAATTTGGGGCTTATCAATGGCGCGGGGCATCAGTCCGGATAAATCCACTGTTCCCAGATCAGCGCGGTCACCTCTTCACCGAGGTTGATCGTCCCTGCCCGCTCCACCCAGCCGACAAGCCCGCGCCGGTGTTTGGCCACCTTGGGGAATTCGAACTCGATGTCCTCACGCCCGTCGAACTGCGCGGCAATCGAGCGACCGGCAATGCCGCATGGACCATTGTCGCCATCCACACGGATCGTCACCCCACCTTCGAACATCAGCAATGTGCGCGCCGGCAAAAGGCTCAAATGCGGAATGCCATCGAGCACGATATTGCCGCCAATCCATTCCGCCCGGAGCTCGGGAATATTCATATCCGCCGCGACAGAAGCCAACTCATCTTCGGCAAGGATTGAGAGCTGTCGCTCGTTGCGCATTTCCGTGCCGCGCGGATACCAGGGTTCCCGGCCGCCACTTTTGCGCAAGAGGCCGGAATGAATATCGCCTGGGATGCCTTCGTAATTAAGCGTCAGAAACTCCACCGCTTCGGTGACGAAACTTTTCTCCGCCGCAATATAGAGCCCGGCGACCGTGCCTTTTTTCTTCTTACGGGGAGTGAACTCAACCATCAGTGTGCTCCGGCACGCCGCCGCCTGTTCTTGAAGGAATCGAAGGTGAAGACGATGAGCGAAACCCAGATCAGGGCAAAACTCAAGAGCTGCACCGGGTTGAGCGGTTCGCCGAACAGCCAGATCGCCAGGCCGAAATGCATCGATGGCGCAAGATATTGCAGCATGCCCATGGTACTGAGCCGCAGGCGCCGCGCGGCAAATACGAACAGGATCAAAGCCAGAGACGTTGCCGGGCCCGTTGCCACCAGCAGTGAGAAGGTAACCGGATCGGCATGCACGCCCGGCCCTTCCGTCAGGAAGGTGTAACCAAGCCACGCAATTACGGCTGGCAGCATCACCATTGTTTCAAGGAAGAGGCCGGGCATGGATTCCACTTCCACGGTCTTGCGCACATAACCGTAAAAGCCGAACAACCCCGCCAGCGACAGGGAAATCCACGGAAAATCCTGCAGCCCAATGGCCTGGATGGCAATGGCAATAGCAGCAATGCTGATTGAAACCCATTGCAACCGGTTCATGCGCTCACCCAGCAGCACCATGCCGATAATGACGCTGACAAGCGGGTTGATGAAATAGCCGAAGCTGACATCGAGCACTTTGTCGTTGTCGACAGCGAAGACGAAGATCAGCCAGTTGCCGGACAGCAGCGTTGCAGCGATGAGGATGCCCAACATCGCCTTGCCGGAGCGCAACACAGCTTTGACTTCATCCAGCCGGTTGCGCACGATCAGGATTGCGCCAACCAGCAGGAACGACCAGACGAACCGATGCGCAACAACCGTCAGCGAGGGCACGCCATCAAGCGCCCGGAACAGGATCGGAAAGAACCCCCATATGACATAGCAGCTGATACCGGTGATCAACCCCGCGCGCCGATCTGCAGCATCAAGCCCCTTTGGGGCGGGTGCTACGCCCGCGCTTTCAACAACCGCCATGTCACTATCCTGTATTCGCTGTTACACTTCTCAGTACACTTGGATGGTCGTGGATTCCAATCAGCCTTTGTGATGGCACCCATCCATTTTACTGAAGGCCTCTTGATCCGGCCCTGCGCATGACCATGTGCATAATAGGAAGCAGTTCAATCAAAAACGGAGGGGATTATGAAACCGACAATCACCTGGATTTTGATCGCGGATGGCGCACGTGCGCGGGTTGTCGCCCATGCCGGTGTGGGCAAAGGACTATCTGAAGTTAACGGACTTGAGTTCGCTCAGGAACCACTCAAGACGCAGGACATCATGGCTGACAAGCAGGGCCGTTCGTTCAATTCCGGTGGCCCCGGTCGCGCCGCGATGGAAATCCCCACCGATCCGGTCGAAAAGCGCGAAGCCGATTTCGTTGCGGGGCTGGCGCGCATGCTGGACGAAAAACTGCAAAAGAAAGCCTTCGACCGGCTCATTCTCGCCGCGGCACCGCAGGCGCTTGGAACCCTCCGTAAATCGATATCATCCCAGGTCAAGCAAACCGTAATGGCCGAGATACCGAAGGATCTGACGAACATTCCGAACACAGAGCTTGGCAAGCATTTCGAGGATGTTCTGGCTGTTTAGCGGCACAGATCAGCTGCATGGTCATGCACGCTCAATCGCGCCGGTGATCAGGCCGATCACCTCCTCGCGTGAGCTTTCGCTGGCAGGCTTGTCACAAACCTTTGAACCACGCCGCATGACGACAACACGGTCGGCTACGTCGAACACATCCGGTAGGCGGTGACTTATGAAGATGATGGCAATGCCCTCGTCCCGCATTTCCTTCATCAGCCTCAGCACCTCCTCGACCTGCCGAACCGATATCGCTGCAGTCGGTTCATCCATGATCACCAGCCGCGCCCGCGAAAGCATCGCCCGCGAGATTGCGACAGCCTGTCGTTGGCCGCCGGACATTTTTTCAACCTTGTCGCGCGGCCGCGTCTCCGACTTCAAAATTGCAAACAGTTCCGCCGCCCGCCGGTACATTTCCTTGAAATCGAGGATGCGAAGCAACCCGAGCCTGCGCAACGGCTCCCGGCTGAGAAACACATTGCTCGCCGCCGTTAGATTATCGCACAAGGCGAGGTCCTGATAGACGATCTCGATGCCATGCGACCGCGCATCCATGGGATTGTGCAGCACCACATCTTTTCCATCGATCCGGATTTTTCCGCTCGACGGCTGATAGTTGCCGGCAATCATCTTGCACAGCACCGACTTACCCGCGCCATTGTCGCCCATCAGGCCGATAATTTCGCCCGGCTCGATGGCAAGTGAGACACCATCCACCGCCTTGATGGCGCCGAAGTGCCGGGAGACGTCGATAAGCTCAATAAAAGGCACATCATCCTCCATTTCGCGGAAAGAAAAGATGTGCATGTAGTATGAACGGTTTCGGCAACCCGCATTTTGACACGGATCAACCGCGTACGAGGCCGATGCTTAGTCGTCGTGTGATCCAAAAAGAGTATCAAGAAATTCCAGCAATAGCTGGTTGAACAGGTCCGGCTTTTCCATCGGCGCCAGGTGGGCGGTTTCCGCAATCATGGTCGCTAATGCGTTCGGCATTTCCGCCTCGAGATAGTCATGCCGCGCGATGATATCGGGAAAACGAACCTTAGTTCTTCTTCAAAATCTGCAAAAGCTCAATCGGTGCGCCTTCGTGCACGATAAACGCCACCCGCAGCTCGGGAACCGGTCGTGTCGGCGCAATCAGAATTTCCCGGCCTTCAAGTGCGGCATCGAGATCATCGACTTCAAAGCAGATATGTGGTTGCGATTTAACAAGTTCCGGCAGCGGACAGTCCTCGTCAAAATGCATCCATTCATATTTGTAGGGGCTGGATTCATAGCCACTTACTGCAAACTTGAGATGCGGAATATATCGCATTTCCGGCAGTCTCGTTTCGATCGGCACACCTACATGATGGAAGCGGTGACCCGGCGGCAAGTTGGTTTTGTAATCGGTCATCTGTCGCTCTATTCCGGCGCCTTGTGGATCGGATCCACCCAGTAAACTTCCTCCGGCTGTTCGACCGGGTCGATAGTGTCGATGTTGACCACGACGGCCTCATTGTCTGACCGCACCAGTACGCATTCGAGCACATTGTCCGGGTCGGCATTAATTTCCTGGTGCGGCACATAGGGCGGAACGTAAATAAAATCGCCCGGATAGGCTTCTGCGACAAACTCCAGCTGTTCACCCCAGCGCATGCGCGCGTGTCCGCGCACAACGAATATGACGCTCTCCAGTTCGCCATGATGATGCACCCCCGTTTTGGCATTGGGCTCGATATCGACTTTGCCCGCCCAGATCTTCTGCGCCCCCACCCGGGCATGGTTGATCGCCGCCTGCCGGAACATGCCCGGCGTCTGCGGTGTGTTGGAGTCCAGGCTGTCGCCTTTGATGACACGCACACCGTCATGTTTCCAGCGTGGTTCGACATTTGTGTCGTCTGCCATAATTTCGCTCCCTTGCTGGCTATGACGTTACCACGTTGCCACCGGCAGACAATGATTGCGACTGCACATCTGTGTCTCGAGGGACGTTGGCAACCACAGCGCCGTTGAGGCGTTCATCTTAAGGGAGCGGGGAAAACACTGGAAAGGTGCGGCACAAATGCCGCGCCGGCGAATGGAGTAGCCATATGAAGACCCTCTTTGCCGCGGTCGCGATCACCGCACTTTTCGCAGCGCCATCCCTGGCCGAATCCCAAATCAATCCCAGCGGTGTCTGGGTGGACAAATGGGGCACCACCTTTGCCTTCCGGCTATGTGGAGACGGCACAGAACTGTGCGGTGTCCTGAAGGACATTCAGGGCGACTCCCGTACAGAGGAAAATCTCACCTACGTCAACCGTAAGGTTGTTCAGGCCGACCAAGTCGGCCCGAATATCTGGAAAGGTGAAATTGCCCTGGATGGCGGCAGTGCGACCGCAACAGTAGAGATCAAGGATGCGGACACCCTTGAAATAACGGGTTGTCGCGGTGGCTTGCTCTGCTCGAGCATCAACTACCAGCGCCTATAGGCCATCCACCTAATCTCAGATCACGATTTCACAGCACCTGCGGTCAGACCGGCGACGATGTAGCGTTGCGCAATCAGGAACACGGCGACTGCCGGTGCGATTGTGATTGTGATGTAGGTCAGGATTTTCGGCCAATCGGTTGAATACAGGCTCTTGAACTGCATCAGACCCAACGGCCACGGATAGTTTTCCGGCGAATTGAGCACCACCAGCGGCAACAGATAATTGTTCCAGCTTGTCACGAAGGTGATCACCGACACAGTCGAGAGAATGGGTAGCGAGAGCGGCAGGATGATCGCCCAGAAAATTTTGAAATAAGACGTGCCATCCACCAGCGCTGCTTCCACAAGCTCATTGGGAATGTGCTTGAACGCGTTTCGCATCAGCAACACGCTTGCCGCCAGACCAAATGCGACCTGCGGCAGGATCACGCCCCAGTGGGAATCGAGCAATCCCAGATCGCGAACCTTCAAAAAGAGTGGCAGGATTGCTGTGGCGAACGGAAATGTTAGCCCAAGAATGAGATAGTTGAAGAGCATCTGCTCCCCAAAAAATTTCAGATGCGCAAACGCGAACGATGCAGGTGCCGCCACGGCAAGCATCAGCGCGACGGTCAAGATCGAAATCGTCAGCGAATTGCCCATCATGCGCCAGACTTCCGGCTGCATCATCACTTCGACATAGTTCGACCACAGCCATTGCTGCGGCAGGCCAAACGGGTTTGTGCGCAACTCACCAAGCGTTTTCAAACCGCCTAATGCGGTGCTCAGCAGTGGGATCAGCACAAAACCGGCAACGACAACCAGAATGAACAAGCGAAGAAGTGCAACTGTCGGTGACAGCTCCTCGGGATTTCGCGACTTACGCCGGCGCGGGCTTGCAACATCAGTCATCGCGCATAATCCACTTCTTGTATGAGAAGGCCACCACTACACAGACAAGGAACAGCGTGACGCCCACAGCGTCGCCATAGCCGATCCGCATCCGGGTGATGCCGAAATAATAAAGATACGACACGATGGTGTGCGAGGAATTGAGCGGTCCGCCCCCGGTCAGTGGCACCACAAGGTCGAAGAACTGCAGGCAGCCAAGAATCGAGAAAAACACTGACAACCGGATGGTCGAGGCAATGCCGGGCAGTGTCACGTTCCAGAATTTGCCCCAGGCGGACGCGCCATCAATCGAAGCGGCTTCATAAAGGCTTTTATCGATGGCCTGCATACCGGCCACATAGAGCATCATGTGAAAGCCGAAAAACTTCCAGGTCGCAACGATGAGGATTGTCACAACTGCGAGGTTCTTGTCCGACAGGATATGAACCGCATCGCCCCCAAGCGCTTGATTGATCTGGGAAATGAACCCCACATCGCCATCAAACATGAAGCGCCACAGCAAACCGGCCGCAACCTCAGCCAGTATGAACGGCAGGAAAAAGATCATGCGGAAGGTGACACTGCCTATCCGCTTGTGCGCCAGCAATTGCGCCATCGCCATAGCCAGCGGCAACTGGATCAGCAGTGCTGCGGCAATGATCAGGCCGGTATTGCTCAGCGCCCGCTGAAACGTCTTGTGCGACAGCAGCTTTTCGTAATTCTGCAGCCCGACAAAGTTGTCCATGCTCGGGGCACGCAACCCGTTCCAGTTGAAGAACGAGGCATAACCCGCCTCCATAACCGGCAGGGTGATGAACAGCGTAAACAGGATGATGGACGGCGCGACGAAAATCGCGGCGGTTTTCCAACCCCGTACTTCGCGTCGAGAAGCGGAAAAGGCAAGTCTGCGGGAAGCTGTGGCCATGGTGCTTTTCTGTCAGGAAATGGCTTCTCCCGGCACATCGCCGCGCCGGGAGAAATCAGTCGTTCAGGGACTAACGGTTATCCCAGGCGTCCTGCAGCGTTGCAGCAGCTTCTTCCGCGGTCATCTCGTTCGCGGCAAGTGCAACGGCAACGTCGTTGTAAGCACCACCCGCAGCCGGGCCGAGGAAGCGGTCAGCAAACAATTGGTGTGCCGAAGCCTGACCAATAATTTTCGAGACCCACTGCAGCTTTGGCTCGGTGATATGGGCATCGACACCAATGGCCGAAGGAATACCGAGACCTTTTTCCGCAAACTTCTTCTGTGCGTCGACGGAAGCATAATAGGCAAGAAAATCAACAGCTTCCTGCGGCGCACCGGCGGTTACCGCCCAGCCGGTGACACCACCAACAGTACCCGTACCCTCATCGGCGTTGGCGTCAAAGCCAGCCGGGAACGGGATCAGCACCAGATCATCCGGGGCAATGCCCTTGCCGTCGGCAGCATTGTCAGCCTGTTGCTGGATGGACCAGTTGCCGGCGAGGTAGATCGCGCCGTCACCGTCGCCAAACTTGCCGATTGACGGCAGCCAGGCTTCGTTCAGCCAGCCGTCCTGGAACGGCTCTTTGGCACCCATTTCGATCAGGTCGTTTGCGGCCTTGATGAATTCGGGAATATCGAACCCTTCGGTGCGCACCCGGTTCATAATGTCTGGACCGCCTTCACGCAGCATCAGATAAAGGAGCCAGTGCTGAACCGGCCATTTGTCGCCACCCGCCGTGATGACAGGGGTAACGCCGTTGGACTTCAGTGTGTCGATCGCTTCCATGAAGCCATCCCACGTCGCCAGATCTTCGATCTCGACACCGCCTTCATTCAAAAGCGGCTCGTTGACGTAGAAGTTGACCAGCGCAAGATCGGTGGCAACACCGACGAGCTTGCCGTTCACCTTGAACGCATCGATGGACGATTGCGGCACAACAGCCTGGAAGGCCGCTTCGGAACCCGAAATATCGGCGAGATAGCCCGCTTCGTCCTGCGCCTCGATATCACCGCCGCCGAAGCTGGAAATGATATCGGGGGGATCGTTGGACTGTAGCAATGTCGGCAGTTTGGTCCGCAGGGCTTCATTTTCCATCGGTTCGCGCACAACGGTTACCCCCGGGGTTGCCGCATTGTACTCGTCGATGATCGCCTGCATGGTTTCATTGTTTACCGGCGTGTCGCCGATATGCAGCATACGTATTTCTACGTCCTGGGCGATTGCATTTGACGCAACCATACCCGCTGCCAGCGCCAGCGCGCTGAGCATCTTTATCTTCATAATGGTTCTCCTCCCATTGCCGGTCAATATGCCCGGCACCCCGTCAAGATTTACGTGCCTCAAAAATGCACATGTGATCTCAACGCGCCCAACAATAGTGGGCAAATCGTCGATCGCAAGCCAAAATATCTGCGTACCGGATACGTATCATGCTATCTGATTGGTGGGCTTTGTGTTATTTATTCCGGATTCAGTAATAAATTCACCGCTGTGCCGTTCGCGCACCACTCCCAGGCATTTTTGTGGAATTCCTTCCGACCCAGACAATTTTGGGGCGCCCAACCCCAGTCGCGTAATTCCTGTTCGTATTACACCCCCTGCAAAAACAAGAATGCGGTGAACTGAAAAAGGACTGCTATAGTCCATACGTTCGCACTCATTGAGGGGAGAATAAAAATGAGGGGAATTGCGTTCTACTTCTATGCAGCCGGTGTGATCTGCGTAACGCTGGGCATGATCTGGGGCATCCAGATGTCAGCCAGCCAGGATCACACACTCGCCGGCGCCCATGCGCATCTCAACCTGGTGGGTTGGGTAACGCTGGCGCTTTTCGGGGTCTACTATCATTTAACGCCGCAAGCCGCCGCTGGGATGCTGGCCAGGATTCACCTGGTCGTTGCCGTCGCCGGTGTTGCGATCATGATCCCGGGCATCGCCATGGCCATTCAGAACCAGGGTGAAACCCTGGCCGTAACCGGGTCTTTCCTGACATTGGCCTCGATGCTGATCTTCATTGTCACCGTGTTCCGAAATGGACTTGGCGCCCGCGCCTGAGACGCGGAAGGCCGGGTGTCGTACCCGGCCTTTTTACTTGCGTTTTAGTGCAGATATAATCGTCAAAAGAGTTCAATTGAATCCCACACGCTAACATTAGGTACACCTAATTGAGCTATGATTCCTGCTTATGCGAGAAGTGGGGCAATCATGGCCATAGATCTGATGACCTTTTCAATCATGAGCATCTTTTTGCAGGTGCTGTGTGGTTCTCTGTTTATTTTCTCATCCTTTTACTATCGGGATGAACCAGCCGGGTTCTGGTGGGGGGCATCGTTTCTTGTGCTCGCTGCAGGTGTGGCTTTGTCGACTTTTGGCAGCTTGTCAGACAGTGATGCAATACTGGCGCTTGCCTTTATCGTTTTCATTGTCTGCGCATCATCGCAATGGGTTGGCACACGACTCCTCACGGGTGCCCCTATGCGCCCCTACCTTGCGATTGCCGGACCGATCATAATCACATTGGTCAATTTTCTGCCGGTTGGTGAGGCGCTTCCAATCGTCCGCGGCATGACGGCCGCCGTGCTGAACATCGCCTACTTCGGCGCCTCCATCTACACACTTCTGCGTCCCGCCTCCCAGCGGCTGACCGCATTTAAACCACTCGCAGCCCTGTTTGCCCTGAACACTGTTGCCATCGCACTTGCGCCGTTTGGCGGCCTCGGCAGCAAGGAAGGCAGTGCGCCGCAACTGTTCAGCATTATCGGATTTCTCAACGTGGAAGCCTGGGTCTTTGTTGTGGGCACCACCATGTTCGTTATTGCAGCCATGCGGGAACGCAAGGAACTGACCAGCAACAATGCGGCGTCCACCGACCCTCTCACCGATCTACCGAACCGGCGCGCCTTCTTCGAATGTGGCGAGCGCAACCTGCAGCGCTGCACCAAGGATGAGAAGCCCTGCAGCGTGGTGATGATCGACCTCGATAAATTCAAATCCGTCAATGACCGCTTCGGCCACGCCGCCGGAGATAATGTTCTCATCGTCTTCGCCGAGACAGCCATGCAAACTCTTAGACCAGGAGATTGCGTCGCCCGCTTCGGTGGCGAAGAGTTCGCAGCCGTCCTGCCCAACACCGACACCGAACAGGCCGTTGCCGTGACGGAGAGACTGCGCAAGGCGTTCGAAGTTGCCGGCATGTATGTCGATGGGCAGAAAGTCGGCGCAACGCTCAGTGCTGGCGTCGCCACATCCTTCCCCGGCAGCACGCTCGAAAACCTCATCCGCGACGCGGACGATGCCCTGTATGCGGCGAAGAACAATGGGCGAAATCGCGTTGAGTCGCAGGGCGAAAGCGCCCTCTCCCGGTCAACTGGCGTTAGTCAGATTGCTTGAGTGTTTTGCTGAAGCGGCCTCTCTTTAATTCTCAATAAAATCTTTGCCTGTGCATCAATTAGTGCCGAAACACTGTGTAAAGGGCGAATCGCGTATTGCTAGACCTTAAGGGTTTGATATAGATTTTGTTCTATATTTGTTCTTATCGGACTACATATCGGAGATGACTATGAATGCACAACTGACAGATACAATTGCCAGCTTGCATGGTCATCTTGGTGGTCAAAAATTCCGCACAGTAATGGCTGATCCACCCTGGCGGTTCACAAACCGGACCGGCAAAGTTGCTCCAGAACACAGGCGTCTGGCACGTTATTCGACGCTATCTACTGACGAGATTTGCCAGCTTCCAATAAGTGATTTCACAGAAGACCCTGCCCATCTTTATCTTTGGGTTCCTAATGCACTTCTTCCCGACGGTTTGCGGGTGATGGAGTCATGGGGGTTCACGTACAAGGCTAATATTGTCTGGAGGAAAATCCGAAAAGATGGCGGTTCCGATGGGCGTGGCGTTGGCTTCTACTTCCGCAACGTGACGGAAATTATCCTATTCGGAGTACGTGGGAAGAACGCGCGGACTGAGGCCGCCGGTCGCCGTCAGGTCAATTATCTAGAATCGCGCAAAAGAGAGCATTCACGCAAGCCTGACGAGCAATATGACATTATTGAAAGCTGTTCCAAAGGCCCGTATCTCGAACTTTTCGCACGCGGCACGCGACCGGGCTGGACTTACTGGGGCAATCAAGCGGATGAAGAATATAAACCGACTTGGAAAACTTACGCTTATTCTTCAGTGGCCGCTGAATGAGCGCTGCGCCATTCGTCAAGATCAGAAATGCACTCTGGCTTGATTCCGAGTGCTAAAACCGGGCACCCGCCGTTTCTGCCGGCATTTAGACGATAGATAAGCTTTCCCCACCAAGTAGTGCTCGCTCCAAATTTCGGCATAAGTGGTACTGGCTCTCCGTTGTCTCGAAACGCCGGCTGCCCATCCTTGGTCAATGCCTGTCCAAGCTCGCGAAACACGTCATTTAATGAAGTATCGCGTGTGACGATTATCGCAGCGTCAATAGCACCGGCTTCCGCAAAAGCTGCGAACGCATACAAGTCTCTGTCAAAAGTTTGATCTTTTGAATTCCATTCAAAATCAAAAGCTAGTCGATTCTTGACGTAATCGATTTTGTGGCCATCAAGATACTTTTCTCTTTTGAAAGTGTCAGACTTGGGTACGGTTTTTGGTTTGCCTTTCGTGTCTACGCCAACAATTTCTCGCCATGTCCGCGTAATGGTCAAATCACCAGAGATTGTAGTTTCGTACCAGCCCCGGCCTCTTAACAACAAAGATACCGTTTTAGGAATCTCGGACTCATTCCCGCCCGGTTTGCGTATCATCTCAGTGGTGATTTCGAAGTCTTGAAGCGCCCTAAGAACCTCATCGAATTCGTCTGGCATCCCATGCCTTAATATGGCTGCCGCCTTTCGATAGCTTGCAACTCGGAATTTCTCAAAAACAAACTCTGGTAGCAAAGCTCGAACAGATTCTTCAGAGTCTGCAGAGACTGAAGGAATCTCAGCGACTTCACCCTCTTCATCCGTAATCGATTCAGTCACAGTTCCCCCTCACCGCGTCAGCCGCTTATACGTCACCCGCTTCGGATTAACCGCATCCGCCCCAAGCCGCCGTATCTTGTCCTGTTCGTAGTCCTCAAAGTTCCCTTCAAACCACTCCACATGAGAATCGCCCTCGAACGCCAGAATGTGCGTTGCCAGCCGGTCGAGGAACATGCGGTCGTGGCTGATGATGACGGCGCAGCCGGCGAATTCTTCCAGCGCTTCTTCGAGCGCGGCGAGGGTTTCGGTATCGAGATCGTTGGTCGGCTCGTCGAGCAGCAGGACGTTGGCGCCGGATTTGAGCATCTTGGCAAGGTGCACGCGGTTGCGCTGGCCGCCGGAGAGGTTGCCCACTTTCTGCTGCTGGTCGCCGCCCTTGAAGTTGAACGCCGAGGTGTAAGCGCGGGAATTCATCTCGCGCTTGCCGAGCATCAATATGTCGTTGCCCTCGGAAATTTCTTCCCAGACGGTCTTGTTGGCATCCAGCGCATCGCGGCTCTGGTCGACATAACCGAGATGGACGCTGTCGCCGATCTCGATGGTGCCGCTATCCGGCTTCTCCTGCCCCGTGATCATCTTGAAGAGCGTTGTCTTGCCCGCACCGTTCGGCCCGATGATCCCCACAATGCCGCCTGCCGGCAGTTTGAAGCTCAGATTGTCGATCAGCAGCTTGTCGCCAAAACTTTTCGACAAGCCTTCGACGGTAATCACGTTCTGCCCAAGTCGCTCGCCGGGCGGGATGATGATCTGGGCTGACGAGGATTGCGTCCGCGCCTCGTTGATTTTCACCAGCTCGTCATAGGCGCGAATACGCGCCTTGGATTTACTTTGCCGCGCCTGCGGGCTCTGGCCCATCCATTCCTTTTCGCGCTCCAGCACTTTGAGCCGGGCCTGATCCTCGCGCTGCTCCTGCGCAAAGCGCTTAGCCTTCTGGTCCAGATAGGCGGAATAATTGCCCTCGTAGGGAATGCCCCTGCCCCGGTCGAGTTCGAGAATCCAGCCGGTGACATTGTCGAGGAAGTAGCGGTCGTGGGTGATGATCAGCACCGAACCGGGATATTCGCGCAGATGCTTTTCGAGCCACGCCGTGGTCTCGGCGTCGAGATGGTTCGTCGGTTCGTCGAGCAGCAGCAGGTCGGGCGCACTCAGCAGCAACTGGCAGAGCGCCACGCGGCGTTTTTCACCACCCGAGAGATTATCCACGGCACTGTCGCCAGGCGGGCAGCGGAGCGCGTCCATCGCCATCTCAACCTTGCTGTCGAGATCCCAAAGGTCTTCCGCGTCGATCTTGTCCTGCAGCTGCGCAGCTTCATCCGCTGTCTCGTCGGAATAATCCATCATCAGTTCATTGTAGCGGTCGAGGATGGCCTGCTTGTCCTTGACCCCGATCATGACGTTGCCCTTCACATCGAGCGCCGGATCAAGCTGCGGTTCCTGCGGCAGATAGCCGACGGTCGCGCCGTCCGCGAGCCAGGCTTCACCCTGAAATTCGGTTTCGGTGCCGGCCATGATGCGCAGCAGTGTCGACTTGCCCGCACCGTTCGGCCCCAGCACGCCGATCTTGGCGTCCGGGTAGAAACTGAGATTGATGCCGTCCAGCACCTTCTTGCCACCGGCATAGGATTTGGAAAGTCCGTGCATATGATAGATGAACTGACGCGCCATCGTGTTATTCTCCGCAATACATTTTAGGGAACCGGGCCATGCGGGCCGTTGTTTAAGCGAAACGAGGTATTCCCGCAATGCCGGAGAATGCCCCGCCAACTCACAATGGAAGGAAACGGAAATGAAACGCAGTGCTCAAGCCGTCTGGAAGGGCGATCTCAAAACCGGTGACGGCAGCTTGTCGACACCACAGTCAGGCGCGTTCACCAACCTGCCTTACTCGTTCAAAACCCGCTTCGAGAACGAGGATGGCAAAGAGGGCACAAACCCGGAGGAGTTGATCGGCGCGGCGCACGCTGGTTGTTTTGCCATGCAGCTTTCGGCTTTTCTGGCAGAGGCCGGCCATCCGCCGGAAGAGCTTTCCGTGACTGCGGCGGTTGAGTTGGTGCCAGGCACCGGCATTACCGGCAGCCACCTGACCGTCAGGGGCAATGTACCGGGCATATCTGCGGATGAGTTCGAAGCGCAGGCGAAAAAAGCAAGCAGGGAATGCCCGGTCTCTAAAGCGCTTGGCGCGATCAAGGTGACGGTGGACGCAAGCCTTGCGGGCTGAAAGTCTTGCGTTCCAATGTAACCCATAAGTAAAGGGCCGGAGTTTATCCGGCCCTTTTTTCGGATTCTATGCGGCAGCTCAGGCTGCGTGTACAACCTGTCGCGGTGCAAGGCCTTGCTGCTGCGAACCATCCAGCGTGAACACCTCGACAATCCGGTCAAGCTCGCTGGCTTGCGCCTCAGTCTGCTCAATCGCCGCATTGGTTTCCTCGACCAGGGCCGCGTTGTGCTGGGTCATCTCGTCCATCTGGCGGACGGCCATGTTGACCTCTTCAATCGACGACGCCTGTTCGCGGCTCTCGCGCGCAATGCTTTCCATCAGCTCGTTCGATTTCCGCGCAGCTTCCAGCATGGTTTCGAGCTTGGCCGCGGCCTCGGAGACGAGTTTCGAGCCTTCATCGACTTCACTGGCCGACTGCTCGATCAACTGCTTGACCTCGCTGGAGGCTTCCGCTGCCGACTGTGCCAGTCGCCGCACTTCCACAGCTACCACGGCAAAGCCCTTGCCAGCCTCGCCGGCCCGGGCCGCTTCAACCGAAGCGTTAAGAGCCAGAAGATTGGTCTGGAACGCGATGTCGTCGATCATGCCGATAATGTTGGAGATTTTGCCACTCGAGGTGGTGATCCGCTCCATCGCATTGTTGGCCTGATGCATGACTTCCGCACCGGATTCGGCCGTATGCGACACATCCTGCGCCGAACCCGAGGCATCCTGCGCCTTTTTGGCGTTCTCCATCACGGTTGAAGCCAACTGCTCCATCACAGCGGAGGTTTCCTCGATGGTGGCCGCCTGCTTGGTCGTCCGCTCACTCAAATCGTTCGCGCCGCTGAGGATTTCGCCGGTGGCGGTTTTCAGACCACGCGAGGTCGACTGAAGCTGACGGACGATATCGACAAGCTGATCAACTGTGCCATTAAGCGCACCGCGTACGACCTCAAACTCCCCTTCGAGCGGCTCTTCGATGCGCGCGCCGAGATTGCCTTCGGCCAAGAGCGCCAAGCTGTGCGACAGTGAGTTGACGGCCTTTTTCCGCCCGGTGATATCGGTTGCGTACTTCACCACCTTGGTGACATTACCATCCGGATCGAGGATCGGATTGTAGGTCGCCTGGATCCAGACTTCCTTTCCGCCCTTGCCGACGCGTTGATATTCGCCGGCCTGGAACTCGCCGGCCCGAAGGCTTTCCCACATCTGGCGATACTCTGCAGATGACGCGTGGCTCGGCTCAACAAACATCGAATGATGCCTGCCCTCGATTTCCTCCATTTTGTAGCCCATAGCGTTGAGGAAGTTTGAGTTTGCCTGGACGATTGTACCGTCCGTCTTAAACTCGATTACCGCCTGCGACTTGCCGATAGCGTTGATCTGACCGGTATTGTCGGCAGCGATGAGCAACTGATCCCGTGCATCCTGCTCGAACTCAAGCACCTTGATCCCGTTTTGCCGGAACACTTCAACCGCACGCGCCATATCGCCAAGTTCGTCCGGGTCTTCCGTGCCTTCAACAACAAGATCATAGTCGCGTTCAGCGAGACGGCCCATTGTTGCCGTCAGCTTCTGGATCGGGCCGGAGATGGAACGCACAACGAAGAACGCCAGCGTGCAGGTCAATACGAGGATAATGCCGTCAAGTATCATGATCGCACGCAGTTCGCCCCACGCCGCGGCTGTTGCAGCACGCGCATCACGAACCAATTCACCCGTAGCCGCATCCTCAACTTGCTTCAAAAGATCAATGCGCGCGCTCGTTGCAGCAAACCACTCCTGGCCCGTCACATCCTGCATTGTGCCGCCAAATGCGCTCGCGCGTGCAATGTCGCGCAACTCTGCGACACGCTCTACAACAGGTCCCGTGACGGTCGTATCGAAAACCGCCTTCAGGGACTCAGTCGCGAATGCATGAAACTCTTTATTCGTCAGTTCCTGCATCGCGATGAGACCGACGAACTGGTTGTAGCTTGCCTGATCGAAACTGCCGTTTGTGAATGCTCCCGTGCCGACAGCACGTTCGATGCCGGCGCGTTCCTTGCCTTGTAGCAAGACATCCAGTGCCACCAGCTGTGCAACAGTCCGCGCTTCATCAGTTGTCTGCGTTGCCGCTTCAACAATGTGCAGAATTTCCGTGATCGTCGTTGTGTAGACGGCAGCCATCTGGCTGGCATTCACTTGCAGGCCAGACACCTGGGCGCGCATGTCATCGAGTTTCGCAATATTGTTTTCAGCTTGTTGGACAACATCCAAAATGGATTGCCCGACTTTCGCTTCTGCGTCCGCTCCATAAGCAATACTAAACTGCTCCAGCGCAGCGTCTGTTGCACTCCGCTGCTGTGGCAATTCATTCGCAAAATTGCTGCCTTCTGAATTGATAAAGCCGGCCGAAATGCCGCGTTCCCGCTGCAGTTCATGCACAAGATCAGCAGCCGCGGGAATACGCTCCGCGATGGCGCTGACACTTTGAAGCGTTGCCGTTTCCTGCCACTTGGCAACCAGTTGCTGTGTCCCAACGAATAACAGTGCGGCCAGCGGTATCAGACCCAGCATGAGAATGCGCGCATTCACGGGTATACGCACCATCAGATCCCTGATGATGGACGAACTTTTCTTGTTTTCACTCATGATATTTGCCCCAAAAAAGCATCAAGACACTGCCGGTCTTTGCTTCCGGCTTCTCTACAGACCGCGGCTTATGCTCAGGTTTTTGCTGACAAAAGTCATCCGGTCCCCCCAGGCGTTCACTAGGTATCCGGACTACGAAGTGAAGGCTCCAACAGACCAATTTACGCTCGGATATAGTTAATAAGGGCTTTCACCTACGATTAAATCTAAAGCCGGTAAGAAATAACACGACCGATCAGTCAGGTGCGTCTCGCACGCTTCAGTCGATGATCGTCTCGGACAACAAGGACAAACCGACTTCGCGTACCGGTCAAAAAAAGAGGCCGGACTTGATCCGGCCTCTCATGCAGGAAAAGACAGGCGCCTATCAGGCGGCGTCCTCGATCCCGTCTCCTCCCGAATGCTGCTGTTCGCTGCCTTCGAGCGTGAACACTTCGACAATTCGGTCAAGTTCACTGGCCTGGGCTTCGGTCTGTTCAATGGCTGCGTTGGTTTCCTCAACCAGGGCCGCATTGTGCTGGGTCATCTCATCCATCTGACGGACAGCCGATTTCACTTCCTCGATGGAATCGGACTGTTCCTTGCTGTCGCGAGCGATGCTGATCATCAGTTCGTTGGATTTTTGTGCCGCTTCGAGCATGGCACTGAGCTTCTCGGCTGCACCGGCGACAAACTTGGAGCCTTCGCTGACTTCAGAGGTACTCTGCTCGATCAGCTGCTTGACCTCATTGGAGGCTTCGGCTGCGGATTGCGCCAGCCGCCGCACCTCAACCGCGACCACGGCAAAGCCCTTACCGGCTTCTCCGGCCCGCGCCGCTTCAACCGAAGCGTTGAGCGCCAGCAGATTGGTCTGGAACGCGATGTCGTCAATCATGCCGATAATGTTCGAGATCTTCTCGGACGACGAGGTGATCCGCTCCATGGCCTCATTGGCCCGGCCCATGACCTCGGCGCCCTCTTCTGCGGCACGCGACACTTCTTCCGACCGCGTATTGGCGTCCTGGGCACGGTTGGCGTTTTCAACCACCTTGTCGGCGAGCTGCTCCATCGAGGCGGATGTCTCTTCGATCGTTGCCGCCTGCTTCGCCGTACGATCGCTCAGATCGTTGGCGCCACTCAGCAGTTCGCCGGTTGCCACCTTGAGTGCCTGAGACGTATCCCGAAGCTGCCGGACCACGCCCGTCAGATTGTCGGCCACCGAATTGGCATCATCCTTGAGCTTTAACAAAGCCCCCTGATAATCGCCTTTCACACGCTTGGAGAGATCGGTCCTGGCCAGGGCGGACAACACCTCACCGGTTTCACCAATACCGCGATCCACAGTCTCGACCAGTTGATTGACGCTGTTGGCGAGGCTGTTGAGCTCATCGTCCGGAAAGTTCGCATCGACCCGGCGGGAGAAATCGCCGGCGATCGCTGCATCAACCACGTTACCGAATGCGCGCTGCAGGTCCGCCATCATATTTGCACGCTCCTCGCGCCGCCGATCCGACGCTGCAGCTTCCTCTTCGGTCATGTTGGCCATTTTCAGGCCATTCTGACGGAACACCTCAACCGCACGCGCCATGGCGCCGACTTCATCCTTGCGGTCTGTATAGGGCACGGTCATGGACAGAGAACCCGTCGCCAGTTCACCCATCGTGCTTTCGATCTTTTTGATCGGACGTTCGATGGACCGGCCGATCAAAAGGGAAATCGCAACAACCGACAAAGTCGCAAGCGCAAGTGTCAGGGTGATTGCGGTATTAAGCGCATTCCGCGCCTCTGTGAGCCGGGTAGCCGCTGCGTCTGCAGCCTGCGTCATTGAGTCCAGAGTGCTCTCCGCCAGGAATCCGAGGCTTTCGATACGATGTGTCAGACTGTCATTTGCCGCACGCGTTGCGCGTGTCGATTCAACAAAGGCCCGGAAGCGGCTTTCGTAGGTGTCGAGAAACGACACCAGTTTTTCCTTCTCAGCGGCGGGCATCCATACGGTTTTGAGAACATTGCGGAATTCTTCCAAAGCCGTGTTGTATTTGAGAACAGCCGGAATCTGCTTGCTCAACATGAAAACGCGCTCAGGTTCGCGCAGCGCAAAGTAGGCAGCTTGCGCCTGTTGCACCGGCACACCGGCCGCTGCCTGTTCGTCGATCACGCTGCCAACGCTTGCAATCGCCGTTTCTATCTCGAGAAACAGGCCGCTATTGGTATCGAATCCGATGTCCGACAAATGCGCAGCAACTTCCTTGGCATAGGGCGCCAGATCGGTGAGTTTGAGACCAATCGCCTCGTCACCTTCAAATCCAGCGGCAAACGTCTCCAGTTCGCTAATAGCGGCGTTGACGTTGTCGACACCGGCCTGAGACGGTGCGACGATCAGTGCCTGCACGGCGCGCGACAGCGCTTCACCCTGGGCTTGCGCGGCTTGCACCATCGACTTTTGGGCGGACAATGACCGCTCTTCCTGCGTCGCCGCATCAATCCGACTTGCCTGGTAGAAATAGATCCCGGCAATTGTTCCCATGCCGAGCACAGTCACACCGGCAATCGCAAGAATCTTCCCGCGCAATTTCAACGACGGAAGTTTGATCGATATTTTCGGAAATTTCAGAAAGCCAAACCGCTTCATCTGCGCCCCCTCCAACACCCAGGTGGAAATACGGATGTTCCGCATGAAATTTGCATTCAATTAGTAATAATTAGTAAATAGCGATTTTCCGTGCCTTTACAGTCACTTAATATACCTGCGATCAGACAGGCAAACCTGTGCGCTGCTTGATTGTACGGATGCTCATGTTTGAATGAACTCGCGCTACCCCGGGGAGGCGCCCGATAAGACGTCGATGCAGCCGCTCGAAATCTTCCGGGTCGCGGCAGGCAACGCGCAGGATATAGTCCGCCTGCCCTGCCATCAGGTGACATTCGAGAACCTCGGGTACGTTGCGCACCGCTGTCTCGAAGGCATCCATTGTCGGCTCACTCTGGCTCGACAGAGAAACCTCGATGAAGAAGGTCATATTGAACCCGAGCCGGGCAGGATCGAGCTGTGCACGGTATCCGGCGATCAGCCCCCGCTCCTCAAGCGCCCGCAACCTGCGATGACATGCCGATGGCGACAGCCCAGCCTGTGCACCAAGCTCCTGAACGCTCTGCCGGCAATCGCCCTGAACCGCACGCAACAATTTCCGGTCAATCTCGTCAATCTGCAATAACATGTCGAATATTTCCATTTTCACTGAATAATAGTGCACAATACCACTGCAGATCGCAATCTTTGCAATCATCTTTCATTTCAAATCGGTGAATATGATGAGATATCGCAGATGAAGGAGGCGCGCATGATTGTCGGTGTTCCCAAGGAAATCAAAAACCATGAGTACCGCGTCGGATTGACTCCGGAGAGCGTGGCGGAGCTGACCGCAGCCGGTCATCGCGTGATGGTGGAGACCGGCGCCGGTGATGGCATTGGCGCCGAAGACCAGAACTATCGCGACGTTGGCGGCGAGATCGCCGAGAGCGCGGCAGCCGTCTTTGCCACAGCCGATATGATCGTCAAGGTCAAGGAACCTCAGGCAGGTGAGCGCAAGATGCTGCGCGAGGGACAAATCCTGTTCACCTACCTGCATCTCGCGCCTGATGCCGAACAGACCGAAGACCTGATCAAATCCGGCGCGACCTGCATCGCCTATGAAACCGTGACGGACAATGCCGGAGCATTGCCTTTGTTGAAGCCCATGAGCCAGGTCGCTGGGCGCATGTCCATTCAGGCCGGTGCTGCAGCGCTGGAAAAGGCGCATGGCGGACGCGGCGTACTGCTTGGCGGCGTGCCCGGTGTCAAACCCGGCAAGGTTGTTATTCTCGGTGGCGGTGTCGTTGGTTTCAATGCTGCGCAAATGGCGGTTGGCATCCATGCCGATGTCACTATTCTCGACAAAAATCCGGCTGTTCTGGAGCGGCTTGAGAACCACTTCGAATCCAGCGCCAAGGTGCTCTATTCGACCAAGGCTGTTCTCGAAGAGCAGGTCGCGGCAGCGGATCTGGTTGTTGGCGCGGTGCTTGTTCCCGGCGCAGCGGCACCGAAACTTGTATCGCGGGACATGCTTTCCACGATGCAGTCCGGCGCCGTGCTCGTCGATGTCGCCATCGATCAGGGCGGTTGCTTTGAAACGTCTCACGCGACAACGCACGCCGAACCAACCTACGTCGTCGACGGAATCGTGCATTACTGTGTCGCCAACATGCCCGGCGGCGTGGCCCGTACCTCAACCTACGCACTCAACAATGTCACCCTGCCACACACCTTGCGCATCGCCAATCTGGGGTGGCGTGAGGCATTGCGGGTGGACAGGCATTTGCTGAACGGCCTCAATGTCTGGGATGGGCAGATCACATGCGCCCCGGTCGCCGAGGCGCGGGGATTGCCGTTCACAAATCCGGAAAAAGCGATTGCGGCCTGATTTGCTTCGGCCCGGGACTGGCGGACGCCAGGTATCCCGGGCACCGAAGCCGAGGTTATGGTGCAAACAACCTCTGCCGGATGGAATCCGGTGCCGGAACGCTAGCAAATTCACTGACGCCGGTCACCACGGACACATATACAATCGCCTACATTCTGCGCGATTTACCCTTGATAGGCATTTGCCTATTTATTAATCAAACACTAATCAACCTGCTCATGGATTCAGCAACTCGGCGATTGCCTGCCACCCCCAGACTTGGCGCAATCTACGACGAAACGCATTTATCCTATATATAACAACAGGCTAACCGGTCAGAGTCACCGGCTGGCATACGCTTTGCAATTTCTCCGGCGGTGCAAACAACTACTGTTGGAGAAACAAATGACAAAGTACCACCACAAGATTGCAGGGCTGGCGGCAGGTGTCGCCATGGGGGCGTCCCTGATCGCTGTCCCGGCTCTTGCACAGGAAGACACGATCAAGGTTGGTGTTCTTCACTCACTTTCCGGCACCATGGCGATTTCAGAGACCACTCTGAAAGACACCATGCTGTTCCTCATTGAAGAGCAGAATAAAAAGGGTGGCGTTCTCGGCAAGCAGCTTGAAGCTGTTGTCGTCGACCCGGCATCCGACTGGCCGCTTTTCGCTGAAAAAGCGCGTGAGCTGATCTCCGTGAACGGCGTTGACGTTGTCTTCGGTTGCTGGACATCAGTGAGCCGCAAGTCCGTTCTGCCGGTCTTCGAAGAACTGAACTCGATCCTGTTCTACCCTGTCCAGTACGAGGGTGAAGAATCGCAGCGCAACGTGTTCTACACCGGCGCCGCTCCGAACCAGCAGGCGATCCCCGCTGTTGACTATCTGATGAACGAAGAAGGCGTTGAGCGCTGGGTTCTGGCCGGAACCGACTATGTCTATCCGCGCACGACCAACAAGATCCTTGAGCAGTACCTCTTGGACAAAGGTGTCGCTGCTGATGACATCATGATCAACTACACGCCGTTCTCCCACTCCGACTGGCAGACCATCGTGTCCGACATCAAGGCATTTGGTTCCGCCGGCAAGAAGACCGCTGTGGTCTCCACCATCAATGGTGACGCCAACGTGCCCTTCTACAAGGAACTGGGCAACCAGGGCATCACCGCCGAGGATATCCCGGTTGTGGCCTTCTCTGTTGGTGAAGAAGAGCTTGCCGGTCTCGACACCGAGCCGCTCGTCGGTCACCTCGCCGCCTGGAACTACTTCCAGTCCGTCGACACAGCTGAGAACGAGGAGTTCATTGATGGCTGGAAAGAGTTCATCGGCAACCCTGACCGCGTGACCAACGACCCGATGGAAGCCCACTATATCGGCTTCAACATGTGGGTGAAGGCCGTTGAGGCCGCCGGCACGACTGACCCGGATGCCGTTATCGATGCCCTGCCGGGCACCGAAGCGCCGAACCTGACCGGTGGCACCTCCGTCATGCTGGCCAACCACCACATCACCAAGCCGGTTCTCATCGGTGAAATCCAGGACGACGGTCAGTTTGACGTTGTCTGGGAAACCGAAGATCTCGTGCCGGGTGATGCATGGACCGACTTCCTGCCGGAATCCGCGGTTCTGGAAGCCGACTGGGTTGAGCTGAAGTGCGGCAACTACAACACCGAAACCATGACCTGCGGCGGCTCTGAAGCCAGCTAAGCGGTTCGGAAAAAATCCGGTGAGGGCGGCGAGCTGCCCTCACCTATCCCCAAAAACAAGATTTCATCGGCCAAACCATCGCAAGAGCTTCATGAAATGATCAAACTACGCACGATCCTCGCTCTTCTCACAATTCTGATTTTGGCCGTATCCATTCCATTTTCCGCCAGTGCTCAGGATTTATCGCCCGAGACTGAGGCATTGATCGCCCAACTGCCCGATGGTGGTTATGACGATCGCCAGACTGTCATCGAAGCCCTCGCCGCCACCGGCGAAGCAGAGTTAGCGCCGCTTCTGCAGGCGCTCCGCGAGGGCGACCTCTATGTCAACGAAACCAACGGCGATATCGGGCTGCGCGAGCGCGAAGGTGATGACTATAAAGTTATCGACATCTTCACCGGCGAAACACTGAGCACAGCGGGTCGCCGTGACGTCGAGAAGATCAAGGTCAACAACCGCCTGCGTCGTGTCATTGACACCGCGATGGGACAGCTCACACTTATGAGCCCAAACCCGGCCGTTCGCCTTGAGGCTGCAGAAAATATCCTGAAAAGCGCTGATCCGGATTCGCTCGAGCTGCTCGACACGGCGCGAAACGCTGAAACCGATCCCGCAATCATCGCCGTTCTCGACGACGCCCGCGCGGTCATCGTCCTGCAGAACGACTTTCCAATCGACGAAAAGCGCGCCGCCATCGCCACCATGACTGCAAAGGGCGATCGCGATGCCATGGCCATCCTGAACGGCATATTGGCCGAAGCGCCGGATGAACTCAAAGCTGATATCGAAGCCGGCATAGCCGGTATCGAGCGCGATCTCGCGGCATGGGCCGCCGCCCAGAATGTCTGGTATGGCATCTCGCTCGGCTCAGTGCTGCTACTCGCCGCAATCGGTCTTGCCATCACCTTCGGCGTGATGGGCGTCATCAATATGGCCCATGGCGAAATCGTCATGCTCGGTGCCTATACGACCTTCTTCGTGCAGGAAGTCATCCGCAATAGTTTCCCCGGCCTGTTCGACTACTCACTCGCCATCGCCCTCCCGCTTGCGTTCCTCGTGACGGCGCTCGTCGGCATGGCCATCGAACGCGGCATTATCCGCTGGCTCTATGGCCGTCCGCTTGAAACACTTCTTGCGACGTGGGGCCTTTCGCTCATTCTGCAGCAAACCGTGCGCTCGATCTTCGGTCCGAATAACCGCGAGGTCGGCAACCCCAGCTGGATGTCTGGCGCGTTTGATGTCGGCGGGCTGTCGATCACTTATTCGCGGCTCTGGATCGTCGTCTTCGCCCTCGTCGTCTTTGGTATCCTGCTGACGGTCCTCAAGCGCACGCCACTCGGCCTGCAGATGCGCGCCGTCACCCAAAACCGCCGCATGGCGTCTGCCATGGGCATCCGCACACCCTGGGTCGACGCCCTGACATTCGGCCTCGGCTCCGGCATTGCCGGCATGGCCGGGGTCGCGCTCAGCCAGATCGATAACGTCTCGCCCAACCTTGGCCAGTCCTACATCATCGACAGCTTCATGGTGGTGGTCTTCGGCGGGGTCGGCAATCTCTGGGGCACTCTCGTTGGCGCCATGACGCTCGGCGTCGCCAACAAGTTCCTTGAGCCCTATGCCGGGGCAGTTCTCGCCAAGATCCTGATCCTGGTGTTGATCATCCTCTTCATCCAGCGCCGTCCGCGCGGCCTGTTCGCGCTCAAAGGAAGGGCCGTCGAATAATGATCACCACCTGGCTCCTCCGCGCACTCGACAAAAAGGCGATCTGGGTCGTCGGCATTCTCATCGCCCTCGCGATCCTCGTGCCCGCATCCAACCTGATGCTGGCAAACGGCCATCCGCTGCGTGTGCCCGATCATTTCGTGCCCCTGTTCGGCAAGTATCTCACCTACGCAATGCTGGCGTTGGCGCTCGATCTCGTCTGGGGCTATTGCGGCATCCTCTCGCTCGGTCACGGCGCTTTTTTCGCGCTCGGCGGATACGCCATGGGCATGTATCTCATGCGCCAGATCGGTGACCGCGGCGTTTACGCCAACCCCATACTCCCCGACTTCATGGTGTTCCTCAATTACAAGGAATTGCCCTGGTTCTGGCACGGGTTCGACATGTTCTGGTTCGCCATGATCATGGTGGTGCTGATCCCCGGCCTTTTGGCCTTCGTATTCGGCTGGTTTGCCTTCCGCTCACGCGTGACCGGCGTCTACCTGTCGATTATCACCCAGGCCATGACCTACGCCCTACTGCTCGCCTTCTTCCGCAACGATATGGGCTTTGGCGGCAATAACGGGCTGACCGACTTCAAGGACATTCTCGGCTTCAACATTCAAGCCGCGACTACCCGTTCGGCGCTCTTTGCCGCTTCGGCGATCGCCCTGGCACTCGCCTTTCTGGTGTGTTCGGCCATCGTCCGGTCCAAACTCGGCAAGGTCATGATCGCCATTCGCGACGCTGAAAGCCGCACCCGGTTTCTCGGCTATCGCGCCGACAATATGAAGCTCTTTGCCTTTGTCGTCTCTGCTGTGATCGCTGGCATCGCCGGCGCGCTTTATGTGCCGCAGGTCGGCATCATCAACCCGGGTGAATTCGCTCCGGCAAACTCGATTGAAATCGTTATCTGGACTGCCGTCGGCGGACGCGGAACACTCATCGGCCCGATCATCGGTGGTATCGTCGTCAATGCCGGCAAGACCTGGTTCACGAGCGTATGGGCGGAATACTGGCTCTTTGCGCTCGGTGGCCTGTTCGTATTCGTCACGATCTTCTTGCCCAAGGGCATCGTGGGTCTGGCCAATTCCGGCTGGAACGCATTGAAACTGGCCCGTGCCTCGCGTGACGAGGAAGAGGGCGAGGATTCCCACACCGGCGACCCGGACGATCCCGTACCGGCATCCGAATTCAAAACGAGCCCGGCGGAGTAAGGCATTATGAGCAAGTCAGGCACCCTGCTCTATCTCAATGGCGTCTCCGTTTCGTTTGACGGCTTCAAGGCGCTCAACAATCTCTCGTTGATTGTCTATCCGCAGCAATTGCAGGCTATCATTGGCCCCAATGGCGCAGGCAAGACCACGATGATGGACATCATCACCGGCAAGACGCGACCCGACGAAGGTGACGTGTTCTTTGAAGAAAACACCGACCTCACCAAACGCGATGAAGCCGACATCGCAGAACTCGGCATTGGCCGCAAATTTCAAAAACCCACCGTGTTCGAAAGCCACACGGTCTGGGATAATCTAGAGTTGGCGCTGAAAAAACCGCGCGACGTCTTCTCCGCATGGTTCTATCAGGCCAGCGACACGGACAAGGACCGGATCGACGAGATCCTCGACACGATCCGTCTCGGCAGCCGCAAAAACGATATGGCAGCGGATCTCAGCCACGGGCAAAAGCAGTGGTTGGAAATCGGAATGCTGCTGGCGCAGGACCCCAAGCTCCTCCTCGTCGACGAACCTGTTGCCGGCATGACTGACGCAGAAACCGTCGAAACCGCCAAACTGCTTAAATCAATCGCCGAAACACGTTCCGTCGTCGTTGTCGAACACGATATGAGTTTCGTTCGCGATCTGGATGCACCGGTGACATGCCTCGCCGAAGGCTCGGTACTGGCTCAAGGCAGTCTCGACCATGTCAGTGCCAACGAAAAAGTCATCGAAAGCTATTTGGGGAGATAGAGATGACCAGCGCCTTATCCGTATCCACAGTTGATCTGCACTACGGTGCCGCACAAGCCCTGCGCAGTGTCTCAATCGAGGCGCAGCCGCAAAAGATCACTGCCGTTCTCGGCCGCAACGGGGTTGGCAAATCCTCGCTACTGCGCGCCATCACCGGCATCAATCACATCACCTCAGGCAACATCAGCTTTGATGCGGATAGTCTCGGCAACATGGCCCCTTACAACCGCGCCCGTCTCGGCCTAGGATATGTGCCACAGGGCCGTGAAATCTTTCCGCTGCTCACGGTGAAGGAAAATCTCGAAACCGGATACGCAGGCCTCAAACGGGCCGACCGCAATGTACCAGACTACATTTTCACCCTATTCCCGGTTCTCAAAGAAATGCTCGGGCGTCGCGGCGGCGATCTCAGTGGTGGGCAGCAACAGCAGCTCGCCATAGCCCGGGCACTCGTAACCCGGCCGAAAATTCTGGTTCTCGATGAGCCAACCGAAGGCATTCAGCCCTCGATCATCAAGGACATTGGCCGGGCTCTGCAATTCCTGCGCGACGAAAAGGACATGACGATCCTGCTTGTCGAGCAATATCTCGACTTCTGCCGCGAGCTGTCCGACAATATCTACATCATGGACCGCGGCGAGATCCTGCACACCGGTCCGGCCTCCGATCTCGACAAGCCGGAGATCAAAAAACATCTGACGGTGTGATCCATGCTGCACCCGAAAGCTCCACCCGAAAACGATGCCGCTGCAAAAATGCAGCGGGCGCGGGGTAGCGGCCGGGTTGTTACGAAAGTGCACCAAGGGCAAACCCGGCTAGCGGAACTCTATCAGGAGGGATGCGCCAAGATACGGCTACCCAAAACCCACGCGGTGGCTATCGAAGCTGTGTTGATCAACACATCCGGCGGCCTGACGGGTGGCGACAACATTTCATGGGAAGCCGTGGCGGCACCCGGCGCACGTGTTGTCCTGACCACGCAGGCCTGCGAGCGGATTTACAAATCTTCTGGCGGCGATGCCTTCATCCGCAACCGATTGAAAATCGAAGCCGGAGCGCATGTCGATTGGCTGCCGCAAGAGACCATCCTGTTCGAGGAAGCGCGCCTCAATCGCAGTCTTGAAGTCGATCTGGCGGACGGTGCGTCTTTCACCGGCATCGAAGCCATGTTGCTCGGGCGCGAGGCCATGGGCGAAAGCGCCCGGTCTGCCATTCTCAGTGACAATTGGCGCATTCGCCGCAACGGCAAGCTCATCCACGCTGAAGCCAACAGGCTTTCCGCCTCCGATCTCGAACGCGATGCACTATCACTACTCGCGGGCAACAATGCGTTCGCAACAATCGTTCATATCGCCGAGAATGCCGAGCAACGGCTCAATGCCGTGCGGGCGCTCATCCCCGCAGATGCAAAAGCTGCCGTCAGCGCCATCGGCGAGCGGTTGATTGTACGCGTTTTGGCGCCTTCCGGGCTTGCGCTCAGGCGCATCATTACGCCAATAATCGCACATCTTTCCGGCGCGGGCGTTCTGCCCCGTCTGTGGCTGACCTGAGAGTACCCGAGCACATGAATTTGACGCCCCGCGAAAAAGACAAACTCCTCATCTCCATGGCCGCCATGGTGGCGCGCCGCCGCCTCGAACGCGGCGTTAAGCTCAACCATCCCGAAGCCATAGCCCTCATCACTGACTTTGTTGTTGAAGGTGCACGCGATGGCCGCCCGGTGCCTGAGTTGATGGAAGCCGGCGCCCAGGTCATCAAGCGCGATCAAGTTATGGATGGCGTTGCCGAGATGATTCACGACGTACAGGTGGAGGCCACTTTCCCGGACGGCACCAAACTGGTGACTGTTCACGAACCAATCAGATAGTATCGCATGATCCCGAAAAGTGGATGCCGGTTTTCGGACAAGATCATGAGCAACAAACCCATTCGACGCGACCCAAACCGGGGCGTCCTGTCAACCAACAAGAGGGACAAATGAAAAAACTTCTTATCGCCACACTGGCAACTGCTGCTGCGACCACACCGGCGTTTGCACATCTCGATCCTGCCGCACACGGCTCTTTCGCCGCCGGGTTCAGCCACCCCTTGCTCGGACTTGACCACATCCTTGTCATGATCGCTGTCGGTCTGTGGGCCGCTTCTTTGAAAGGCAAGGCCATGCTGACGGTGCCTGCGGCTTTCGTTGGCACAATGGCACTGGGCTTCGTCCTCGCGATTGCCGGCGCACCCTTGCCGTTCGTCGAGCCCGTTATTCTTGCATCCGTGATCGCCATCGGCGTGCTGGTCGCTCTGGCGTTGCCGCTTCCGGTCGCCGGTGTCGCGAGTGTCGTTGGGTTCTTTGCCCTGTTCCATGGCAGCGCCCACGGTGCTGAACTCGGCACTGCCGGTGCTGCACAGTTCGCGATCGGGTTTGTTGCTGCCACAGCGGCGCTTCATTCAATCGGTATCTGCATGGGCCTCGCCCTTGGACGCATCAAATCGGCATCGCTTGTGCGCGTTGCAGGTGCGGCCACTGCCCTCGGCGGCCTTTGGCTGGCCCTGGCCGGATAGGCACGAATGAGCTGGGAAGCCCAGATGGTCGCGCGCGCTGCCGCCTTCGCCGCCAAGGCGCATGGCAAGCAGAAGCGTGACGATATGGGTGACCCCTATTTCATTCATGTCGCCGAGGTCGCTGATACGCTGGCGCGGCGCGAACCGTTCGACCCGTTTCTTGTCAGCGCTGCCCTGCTGCATGACACGGTTGAAGATACCAGCGTCACGCTTGACGACATCCATCAGTTCTTCGGCCCTGAAACAACGGACATCGTTGCCGAGGTCACCGATCCCGACGACCTCGAAACCAAAAACAAGGCCGCATGGCAGGCCGAGCACATGAAGACAGCATCGGTAAATGCCCGGCTGATCAAGCTCGCCGATAAAGCCAGCAATGTCGCCGAGATGATCGATGCCCCTGCCCGACGCCGTCCGACGGTGGCGGATATGAAGTCCTATCTCAAAGGTGCCCGGCTCGTCATCGATCAATGTCGTGGTATCGACGAGCGGCTTGAAGCGGATTTCGACGCCGTCGCCGCCCGCGCCGATGTGCTGATCAAGGAACTCGAAAAGAAGGCGAAAGCAAAATGATCCCCGGAGAAGTCATCACCGCCAAGGGCGATATCGAACTCAATGCCGGTGCCGAAACTGTCACGCTCGAGGTCGCCAATACCGGCGACCGCCCGATCCAGGTCGGCTCGCACTACCACTTCTTCGAAACAAACGAGGGCCTCAGCTTCGACCGCGACAAGGCGCGCGGCATGCGGCTCGACATAGCTGCCGGCACAGCAGTCCGCTTCGAACCGGGTCAGACCCGCGAAGTCACCCTTGTGCCGCTTTCCGGAGCCAGGACTGTCTATGGCTTCCAGCAAAAAATCATGGGTGCGCTTTGAGCCAGAGCGCCCCGGAACAGGTAAGTGACATGAGTAAAGAAATTCCCGAATTCATCGCCGATTTCAGAAAGCGCCTTGCGCTTGTTCTGAAGGATCTGAAAGAGGCTGGCGCCAAAGACCCGGAATCCATGTGGATCACCGGCAGTCTCGCCGCCGCCATCATGGAGCGTAGTGGGAAGAAGAGTTGGCCGGAAACCAAGGCAGCTCTCGACACCAACAACTATAACTCATTGATTCAGCAGCTGGAAACGCAGGGCAATGAGCTGGTCGCCAAGGGCAATGAGAAAGCCGCCTATGCGGTTCAGGCGGTCGCCGTTTCCGTCGTAGCCGGTCGCGTTGATGATCCTGTTGTCGCCGAGGGCAACAAGCTGATGGACCAGTTGATCGATGCCGCCGTGAAATTTTTCCATCAGCACCCGAACTCTGCCAAGCCCAATTGAGGAGCCGCGCATGCCCGCAACCGTCACGCTCACGCACGACTATGCCGCCCCTGCCGACAGGCTGTGGGACGTGGCGACCGACTGGGCGTGTCTCAAGACGGCGATGAAGGGATTGGTGGCTTATGAAGGCCTGCCTGACGCGCCGCTCGCTGAAGGCCAGCGCATCGAAACGCGCGTTTCCCTTTTCGGCCTGCTCCCCGCCTTCGACTATGTGATGGAGATTTTGCGCTTCGACCCCGCCGAACATGTGGTGCAAAGCCATGAATATGGCGGTGCCGTCACCCGCTGGGACCACACACTTACCGTATCCCCGACGCCCGAAGGCAGCCGCCTGTCCGATGAAATTGTCATCGAGGCCGGTCCCATGACATGGGCCTATGCCCTCTGGGCAAAATTCATCTATCGCCGTCGCCACAAACCGCGTCTCGAAATGCTGGGATTGAACTGAAGGAACCCGCCATGCCCGCAAAAATCTCACGCACCGCCTATGCCGACATGTATGGCCCGACAACCGGCGACAAGGTCCGGCTGGCGGACACCGATCTGATCATCGAGGTTGAAAACGACTTCACCACATATGGGGAGGAAGTGAAGTTCGGCGGCGGGAAGGTCATCCGTGATGGCATGGGGCAATCTCAGGCAACCCGCGCGGAAGGTGCCGTGGACACGGTCATCACCAATGCGCTGATCGTCGATCACACAGGCATCTACAAGGCCGATATCGGCCTCAAGGATGGCGTGATCTCCGGCATCGGCAAGGCCGGCAATCCGGATACCCAGCCCGGCGTCGATATCATTATCGGCCCGTCCACCGAAGCCATCGCCGGTGAAGGCAACATCATCACCGCAGGCGGATTCGATGCGCATATTCACTTCATTTGCCCGCAGCAGATCGAGGAAGCGCTGATGAGCGGCCTTACCACCATGCTCGGTGGCGGCTCCGGCCCTGCACATGGCACGCTGGCGACCACCTGCACGGGTGCATGGCATATCCAGCAGATGCTCGGCGCCGCCGATGCATTTCCCATGAACCTGGCGTTCGCAGGCAAAGGCAACGCCTCCGTTGCAGCGCCGCTCGAGGAAATGATCCGCGCCGGTGCGGCGGCACTGAAGCTGCACGAGGACTGGGGCACGACCCCCGCCGCCATCGACAACTGCCTCAGCGTTGCCGACGATTACGACGTGCAAGTGATGATCCACACCGACACGCTGAACGAGAGCGGTTTTGTCGAGAACACGATTGACGCCTTCAAGGGCCGTACGATTCACGCCTTCCACACTGAAGGCGCCGGGGGCGGCCACGCCCCGGACATCATCAAGGTCTGCGGGCTCGACAATGTCATCCCCTCGTCAACAAACCCGACGCGGCCTTACACGCAAAATACCATTGCCGAGCATCTCGACATGCTCATGGTGTGCCACCACCTCGACCAGAACATTCCCGAGGACGTGGCGTTCGCCGAAAGCCGCATCCGCAAGGAGACCATCGCCGCCGAGGACATTCTGCACGATATGGGCGCGTTCTCGATCATCGCATCGGACAGCCAGGCCATGGGCCGCGTCGGCGAAGTGATCATCCGCACCTGGCAGACGGCGGACAAGATGAAGAAACAGCGCGGCCGCCTCAGCGAGGAAACCGGTGAGAACGATAATTTCCGCGTCAAACGCTACGTCGCCAAATACACGATCAACCCGGCCATCGCCCACGGCATTTCAAAGCACATTGGCTCAATCGAAGTCGGTAAGCGCGCCGACCTTGTGCTGTGGAAGCCGGCCTTCTTCGGTGTGAAGCCGGAAATGGTCCTGCTCGGCGGAACAATCGCCGCAGCGCCAATGGGCGACCCCAACGCGTCAATCCCGACACCGCAGCCCATGCATTACCGCCCCATGTTCGGCGCCTATGGTAAGGCCATGACCAATTCCAGCGTCACCTTCACCAGCCGCGCCGCCATGGAAGACGGCCTCGCCGAACGCTGCGGCCTCGCCAAAAAACTCCTCGCCGTCGAGAACACCCGCGGCGGCATCTCTAAGACCTCCATGATCCACAACAGCTTCACACCTGAAGTCGAGGTGGACCCGGAGACCTATGAGGTGCGGGCGAATGGCGAGTTGCTGACCTGCGAACCGGCGACAGAACTGCCCATGGCGCAGCGGTATTTCTTGTTTTGAGTTCAGCCGTTGCGCGAATTGGTTTTCACGTTTCCTGATGAAACATTTTGGGACTGGCCAGCCCTCCACGCCCTCATCGGAGACGCCTTCGCCTACATGGAGGGGCGGATAGACCCGCCCTCTTCGTTCACGCGTATGGATGTCGAAGCCTTTCGCGCAAAGGCGGAGACAGAGCTGTTCGCCACTTGTCATGACGGTGACACGCTGGTCGGGGCAGCGTTTGCCGATCCGCGCGGCGAAACGCTTTATGTCGGCAAGCTTGCCGTCTCACCTGTTTACCGCAAGCGTGGCATTGCACGACGATTGTTCAGCATGATCGAGGACCATGCCTGCGCAAACGGTTTCACGGTGCTTGAGCTGCAGGCGCGCATAGAGCTCATCGAAAATCACCAGACCTTCAACGCACTCGGATTTATCAAAACAGCGGAAACGGCGCATGCGGGTTATACGCGTCCAACTTCGGTGACGATGCAAAAAGCGCTCTCGTAGCCGGCCAAGATCACGCACCCAAAATAATTTCGCCCAAACTGTCACAAAACACATCCCTGTCTCGTCTTCACTCCTGAAAGGAGTTGAAGATGAAACCTCTATTGATCGGGCTTGGGCTCTATAATGCGGCCAATGGGCTCTTCATGCTCATCGCGCCCCGTGTCTGGTTCGAGACTATTCCCGGTGCTTCGCACACCGGCCCGTTTAACCCGCATTTCATCGCCGATATTGCCATCGCATTTCTGGCCGCGGCAGCGGGGCTGGTGCTGGCGGGGTTCCTGAAGGGTCGCGACTGTATCCCAGCGCTCCTACCCTCCGCGATATTTCTCGGCGGTCACGCCATTCTGCACGTGACCGATTGGGCACACCATCGCGACTTGCTGGCGTTCGAAGCCCTCACAATCGTTCTCCCCGGCCTCCTGCCTTCCTTGTTCCTCATCATGATTTTGAGAAAGGACTGACCTATGCTTCGCCCTCTATTAAAGGCGTTCACGCGCGCTTTCGGACGTAGATACGAATACGATGTAAGCTATCTGCTGGAACTGACCGAGAATGATCCTACAGCCGCAACCAAACTGATGTTTGCAATGCCACTTTTTTCGCATCGCGGCGACCTCCCGCCCGATGTCTGGCATACGGCCCACATCATCGGTGCCCGGGCCGCCGACTGTGGTCCCTGTCTGGAACTTGCGGTCCGGATGAGCGAGGAAGACGGTATGTCCGCTAACCTCATTGATGACATTCTGTTCGGCCGGCCGGAGGACCCGGACCTCGCCCTCATTGCGGATTACGCCGCGGCGGTTACATCGAACACACCGGACGTGGCGGATTATGTAATACGTATCCGCACACGCTTTGGACAGGATGGTCTTGGCGTGCTTGCACTTGCGATCTTAGCGGGTGAATTCTATCCCCTGCTCAAACGCGGCCTTGGCCATGCAACCGCGTGCTCGCTTTATCTTCAACGCAGGAAGGCAGCATGACGCCAACTGAACGTGTGGATCTCTTCGAAGCTGAACGGGCACGGCTCAAGCGCCTCGCCTATCGCTATCTCGGGACCGTCAGTGACACCGATGACGTGGTGCAGGAAGCATGGCTCCGCTTCTCCGGCGCACAAGAAGTAAGAGACCCCAAAGCGTTCCTGTCCAAGGTGGTCACGCGTCTCTGTCTTGATAGGCTGAAGTCGGCTGCCTATCGACATGAAGAATATGTTGGCGAGTGGTTGCCCGAACCCTTCGTGGAAACTGAGGACACAAGCGCTGCTCTCGACATATCCTATGCTGTGATGCGCAGCCTCGAGGCCCTAACGCCCGAAGAGCGGGCCGCCTTTTTTCTGCACGATATTTTCGAGACCCCATTTGACGATATTGCCGAGACGCTGAAACGCACGCCCGCCACTTGCCGGAAACTGGCGGAACGGGCCCGCACGCGTTTGGCCGGCGACACCAAGCGCTTCGCACCGAAACAGGCAGATATCGCCAAATTCCTGAATGCCCTTGAGCTGGCGATTTCCGAAAACGAAGAACCGCTCCGGCAACTCTTGTCCGACCAGGTGCAGTTTATTTCCGACGGTGGTGGCAAGACTCAGGCAGCCCGGAACATTATTCGCGGTGATGATTTTGTCGCCCGCTTTCTTATCGGCCTGGTGCAGAAGGGAACGCAACGCGGCCAGTTCGCAGTCAAGACCGTCACCATCAATGACGCGCCGGGCATGTTGGTCACCCTGGACGGCAAACTTGAAGTGGCACTCGCCTTTGATCTCGACGAAGCCGGGCAGATCGGCACTTTTTACGCGATCAGCAACCCGGACAAGCTGATGCACCTGAGCGACTGATCGTGGCTTCGCTCACCAGCGACTAAACACCATCGCATCGAAAATCGCGAACAGGTGCAGCGATGCACCGGCAACCACAAAAGTGTGCCATAGCGCATTGTGGAATTTCAGCTTCTCCCACAAGTGGAAGATGATCCCCAGCGAATAGGTGATACCGCCTGCGAGCAACAGACCGAGCGCGCTGGTCGGCAAGGCCTGAGACAGATCCTGAAACACCAGGATACCGCTCCAGCCGATCGCCAGGTAAAGCGCAATCGCCAACCGCCCGAAATGCATCGGTACGATGAGCTTGAGCGCTATGCCGATGAGCGCAGCGCTCCACACGAAAACAGTCAGACCAATTCCTTCAGGTGTCGTCCACATGAGGGATAGGAACGGGGTGTAAGTTCCTGCGATAAAGAGGAAAATTGCCGCCTGATCCAGCCGTGCCAAAACCTGCTTCACCGCCGTTCGCGGCCACAGATTGAAGGCCATGGAGACAGATAAAACGATCACAAGCGTGGTGACATAGATAGCCAGAGCGGGGAATTCCTGAGGCGCGGTTTTGACGAGTGCCAGCGTCAGCAATGCCGAACCTGCGAGAAGAGCGACAACAAGGCCAACACCGTGAACAATCGCATCGGCGATCTTCTCGGCACGGGACGCCATGCGGCTTTTGTGCCACCAGACGCGTGCAACCCGTTCTGCCCTCGTTACATCCACTCAACTATCCTCGTGACCGATGGTCCGGCCTCATCTTGGCACTACGCTCCCTTCAAGTTGATGAAAAGAAACGCTAATTTTCTTTCTATGTTAACAGAACCTTTTCGGCGTGAGTCAAGCGTCAAGCTGACTGTCGAAGAGCCATTCTGAAGGGTGCAATCAGTTCGTCTAGCAGGTAAAACATCCCCATGACATCGTCCCTTGAAACACCGTCCGGCAAGCGGATCCAAAGCGCTTTGCGCACGTCCATTCTGGTCGGCATCGGTGTCGCCCTGATGTCCTATGCCGGGCTTTTGTTTGAAGCAGTGGTTTATCCGCACCCGGACCTTTCCAGCACTTTTGCAGCCAACGATGTGGCGAACCTGTTTTTCGTCCTTCCGGCACTCCTGCTTGGCATGGTGATGCGGCGGCGTATGGTTTTCTATTTCCTCTGGACCGCAGCGCTGATGTGCATCGCCTACAATGCGCTTGTCGCCACACTCACATTCGCCTTCAGCTGGCAGCTCATCGTTTATCTCACGCTGACCGTCCTGGCGGCAACAACCGTGTTTCGCCTGCTTGGCCAGGTCGATGCCACCAAACTGGTGACGCGGATTTCCGGTCATGTTGGTGAGGTTTGGATGGGTGGCGCGCTGGTTCTGTTCGGGTTGGTCTTTTTCGCGCGCGCCGCCTACGCAATGCCCGATGCGATTGCAGCCGATCCGGCAGTGCCCCATGTCGATTTCGCTTTGCATGCCACCGACATTGTCTTCAGCCTCATCTGGATCAGCTTCGGCATCGGCTTGTTGCAATTCAAACAACGCGCCTACGTGATCGCAACCGCGAGCGTGTTGCAAATAAACATCCTGTTCGCCGCACTGTTGCTGGTGTTGTTCCTCAAACCATTCACCAGCAACGTACCCCTGCCCGTTACCGACATCGTTTTTGTTGCTGTCATGATGATCGTGTTCCTGGTGCCGGCCACCCTGTTCCTGCGCGGTCTCGTGCGTACCACTTGATCCGTCTGCGTTTTCTTCAGAAAAAGTTTGAACATTTTCGTCGCCCGCCGCGTCACAAACAGTGCGGGCGGATTTGCCGCCCGGGTCGAACGAAAACGTTCCAGGCAACAATATTCCCCGCTTCGGCGGCGACAAACATTTTCAGACTACCGGCAGCGCACGGCCGCTTCGTGCACTGCCAAACCCATAATAAGAACGATCCCGGCGACAATGAGTGCGTCCTTGTTGACCGGGTCAGTTCAAATAAATCCCGGTTTTTGCTCGACCGAACGGGCCGTACTTGTTGGAAGTGCGGCCCGTTCCATTTGTCTGCTGGCATCTTGAAAAGAAAGCCGCTAACTTGCCGCCGAATTCGGGGAGGTCTCATGTACAAGTTTATCATCACGCAACAGCTCGCACCGGGCGCGCTCGAAAAAGTTCGTGAAGCTGCAGTACCTTGCCAGCAGGCAACGCGTCGTGAGGAGGGTTGCATCTCCTACGACTTTTACACCTCGATCGACGACCCCGAAAAAATGGTGTTCGTGGAATGCTTCAAGAGCAAGCAGGCGCATGAATGGCATTGCGAACAGCAGTATGTGAAGGACTTCCTGAAAGTGTTCGAGCCGCTGAGTGTCGGCTCCACCTTCGAACTCATAGATGTAACTGCCGATTAGCGGCCGCTCAGCCGATCAACCCGTCGGCGTTGCACAAACGCGGCTCGATGAACTCTCGCTCGAGGGTCTCAACAAAGTTCACGGCAAAGCCGTTTTTCAGGTGACGAACCACGACACCAACCACGCTGCCAACCGCCAGTGGCGTGCCAACTTCCGGGCAGATGTCGGCGGACACCGCCACGCCGGTTTCCGACATATCGATCACAAAGCATTCCATAATCGTCGCATCGCCGAATATCAGCCTTGATCTTGGATTTCTGGGCATGATCCGTTTGCTGGACCGATGGTCCTCCGCAATGTTGAGAGCGCGTTTGCTCACCCAGGTAATGCGCGATGCAAGCAGCTCGAAATCAGTCCTTTCCGGTAAAAGATTGACCGTCATGCCACCTGTAAAGCGGCGCGTGACTTTCCCCGTCACCACGCCGAGATGATCCAGATTGATCGATACACGCGCCAGGTTCGCACCAGCCACCGGCGCGTTGATCACGACTTGAAATGGAGATACGGACTGGGTGCTGCAAGCGAAAACCTTGACGCCGTTTTTCGACGTTCGGTCATGCAGCTGGTAACACCCGCCAATTCGACCGATGAAGCGGACATTCTTGAGGTGTTCACTCACCTTTTTATGTGCGATCTCTGATGCTTGCATCGGCACCTTAATCTTGTTTCTTGCCGCGCCTATAAACAAAAGGGGTTAAGAATACGTAGTAACACGTTTGTGATCAGACCGATTGTTGTGGATCCGCCGCATTCGGCCTTCGCGTAAATTAAGTTCACAACGCCCGCTGGCTCTGATTAACTCAATCCATGCTTTTAACGACACTCAGGATCACTGTTGCCTCGGCCCTGCTGGCGTCTGCCGGCATGTTTACAACCGTTCCGGTTGCAGCCACCGGCCTGCAACTGGTGATCGAATTGCCAGGCGATGCCGAGCGCCGGCTCATCAACTACAGGTGCGATGATCGCGATGAGATTCTGTCAGTCGACTATCTGAATGCGGCGCCGAACTTCCTAGCTATCCTGGAAGTTGACGGCAAAGAGCTGATTTTCGCCAGCGCATTGACCGGGTCCGGCGCACGCTATGTATCGGGACAATATGTCTGGCTATCCGATGGTGCCGATGCCATGCTAATCGACAGTACGGCTGACCCGGAAACCCCAATCGCCACCTGTATTGAAGTCAACGAAATCCCCTAATGAGCAAAGCGACATCCTTCGCCCGCAAAGGCACCTATTCCGGCACGCCTGCCGACAGCATCACGCTTCCCCACGACGAACGTCATCTGCGCCGCAAATTGCTGACGCTGGATAGCGGTGCGCGGGTGCTTGTGGATCTGCCCAAAGCCGTTGCGCTGGAAATGGGTGATGCGCTGGTCCTCGAGGACGGGCAGCTTATCGCCGTCACCGCTGCCCCCGAGGACCTTTTTCTGATTACCGGTACGGACCGGACGCATTTATCGCGACTCGCCTGGCATATCGGCAATCGCCACCTGCCGGCGGAAATCGGCGAGGACCGCATCCTCATTCGCCGCGATCATGTGATCGGCGACATGCTGACCGGCCTCGGCGCCACGGTCAGTGAAACCGTTGCGCCCTTCTCGCCGGAACGCGGCGCCTATCACAGCCACGGCGATCATGAGTCACATCACCATCATGACTGAGACAGGCGCGCTGCAGCGGTTGCTCGCCTGGCTGTCACCAGCCTTCCCGGTGGGCGCATTCGCCTATTCGGCGGGGCTTGAAACTGCGATCTCCGATGGCCGTATCCGTGATGCCGCTGCGTTGAGTGGCTGGTTGCAGGGCAATTTGCAGCACGGAAGTGCCTCTACTGATGCAATTCTGCTAGCCGAAGCGCATCGCCAGTTCGCAGATGCTGAGAAACTGTCCAGTCTCGCCGATTTCTGCATCGCGCTCGCGCCGGCCGGCCAGCGCGTCAAGGAAATGAACGTCACGGGCGATGCCTTCGTCGAAGCTGCATCCGCCTGGCCGTCCGAAGTGTTTACCCGCCTGCCAAAGCCCTGCCCGTATCCGGTTGCGATTGGCGCTGTTGCCGCTGCAAACGGTATTGCGTTGCACGACACACTCGTCGCTTTCCTTTCCGCCTACTGCCAGGCACAGATATCGGTCGCAATCCGGCTGGTGCCATTGGGACAAACAGATGGCCTCAAAGTGCTGGCCGGCCTCGAGCCGCTGATCGCCGCCTCTGCGAAAACCGCGGCAGATCGTACACTCGACGATATTGGCGCCATCGGCTATGCCACCGACATCGCCGCCATGGCGCATGAAACCCTTCACAGCAGAATTTTCCGCTCATGATCGCCGGTCTCGCCTCCCTGATCTTCATCCCGCTTTTGGCCGTCTCCATGGTGCATCTCATGTGGGCGTTCGGCAGTACCTGGCCGGTATCCGATCCGCAAACGCTTGCCCGTACGGTGGTCGGTGCAAAAGACATCCAGCGCATGCCCTCACGGTTGATGACCGGGCTTGTCGCAATCGCGGTACTTGCTGCCGGCATCTGGGCGCTTGCGATGACCGATCCTTCCGACAGCCCGATCCTGACATGGGGTGGCGTCGCACTGGCTCTGGTTTTTGTAGGACGTGGCATAGCCGGTTTCACCCGGGCATGGCGCGCGATGGTGCCAGAGGAACCGTTCGCAACATTCGATAGAAAGCTCTATTCTCCCCTATGCCTCGCCATTGGCGTGGGCTTTGTCACACTGGTTATCTGGAGGCTTGCATGAGTTCGTCCAACGGCCCACTGCGCATCGGCATCGGCGGCCCTGTCGGGTCCGGCAAAACCACGCTTTGCGAGATGCTGTTAAAGGCCATGCGCGACCGCTACTCGATGGCCGTTGTCACCAACGACATCTACACCCGCGAGGATGCGCTGATCCTGGCGCGCCTACAGGCCATCTCCGAGGACAGGATAGTCGGGGTCGAAACCGGCGGCTGTCCGCACACCGCCATTCGGGAAGACGCCTCGCTCAACCTCGCTGCCATCGCCGAGCTCAACCGGAAGTTCCCCGATCTCGACGTTGTCCTGGTCGAGAGCGGCGGCGACAATCTTGCCGCAACCTTCTCGCCGGATCTGGCCGACCTCACTCTTTATGTGATCTCCGTCGCCCAAGGCGAGAAAATTCCGCGTAAAGGCGGACCGGCCATCACCCGTTCGGATTTGCTCATCATCAACAAAACCGATCTTGCCCCGCATGTGGGCGCAAGCCTTGAGGTCATGGAAGCCGATACGCAAAAGGTCCGCGACGGGCGGCCCTATGTGTTTACCGATATGCTGCGCCATGACGGGCTACAGGATATTGTCGATTTCATCGTGACACAGGGCGGTCTGGCCGAACCCGAACGCCAGGCAGGTTAGTCGCAACCCGCCTGGCACACTAGCCGCATAACAGGTGTGCGCGCTACGAGGTCAGCAGTATGATGTTGCCGTCGCGATAGTCCACCGCCACGATCCGTTGCAGATCGAACCGACGGCTCGGCAACAGGCACCGATAGGCCGGGTCCGAGCTGATCGTGCTGTGCATCACACCAATCTCCCGCGCATTTTCCGACAACAGACCGGGGAGACGCGAATAACCCGAGCGGCCAAGCCACCGGCGCAGTTCAACCACGCGCACCCGGCCTTCGCAGGCGATCGCCGCCAGCCGCTGCCATTGGCGCGAGCGGATCAACTGATCAAGAAATTGCAATTGGCGATCCACGGTCGCATTGCCATTACCGCCGGATCCGCCGCTACCGCCACCGCCGAAATTACCACCACCGGCACCATTGCCACCGCCGCCGCCTGAACCACTGCCACCAGAGCCACCTCCGGACCCGCCGCCACCAGATCCACCGCCACCTGACCCACCGCCGCCGGATCCGCCACCGCCAGATCCGCCGCCATCTTCGGAGCTACTGCCGAGCATTACGCTCCCACCACCGCCCCCGAGCGACAGGTTTGCGCCCGCGCCGCCCAGTCCTGCGTCATTCACAACGGAATCCGCGCCGGGCAGTACGCTGATAGTGTTGTCACCAACGCCGATATTGACCAGACCGTCACCGGAATTTCCAAGAAGTTGCGCCTCTGCGCTGCCGATGGTCCATGCGGATATGCCCGCGGCAACAATCAGCGTTTTTGCGATATCAAGATGCCCCATTCCTACCTCCTGCATATGAGAACAGGGGTATGATCCGGCGCAGCGCCTAAGCCGATGCTTCGAGGCTGGATACAATCACGTCCAATTCAATAATATTTATCGTGGACATATTGCGCCAACCGCCCACAAATGCCCACATATCGACAATTTATATTCCACTATATTTCAATATATTATTGGAAAGAACGACAGTTTTGTTTACGTGATACACGTAAAATCGCGTAAGGCATTGAGCGAACCTGTATGATTAATTTCGACGTGCAAGTAAGATTACTTATCCCGTCTTGGAGTCGCTCTGTTCACACGCAAGCGCGATGACTGACCTTGGCGGCAATAAAAGGGTTCCGGCGTCCGGTTTGTTCCCTTCATATGAGCGCGATCCGAACCCGACAATCCATGCATCAGACGTGTAGGGGTTGGGACACGTCACGGATATTTCCACCGATGTCCGGTTGAACCAAACGAGGACTTCATCTTTGGCCAGACAGAGATGCATGCCCACGGTTCCCGCCCCATATTCATGCCAGTCCCTCTCGCGCATTTCGCGGCCCTCAGGGTGCAACCACACAACGTCACGATGATCGCGGACCGCTTCGCCTATTAAAAACCGATCCGCACCGATCGCCGGGTGGCGCTTACGGAATGCGTTGAGCGCGGCGACAAAATCGATCAGTTCAGGATCGGCGTTTTCCCAATCCACCCAGGTCATCTCATTGTCCTGGGCGTAGGCATTGTTATTGCCGTGCTGCGTACGGCCCATTTCGTCGCCTTGCTGGATCATCGGTGTGCCGCGGCTCAGAAACAGTGACGTCAGCAGTGCCCGAACGTCAGCCGCTCGTGCTGCTAGAATGTCAGCATTATCCGTTTGCCCTTCCACACCGCAATTCCATGAGGAATTGTGGTTGTGTCCGTCCCGGTTATGCTCGCCATTGGCTTCATTGTGCTTATGCGCGTAGCTGACCAGATCGCGTAGTGTGAAGCCATCATGTACGGCAATGAAGTTCACCCCCGCAGAGGGTTTGCGCCGGTGATGATTGAAAATTTCGGCTGACCCGGACACCCGCCTCGCGAATGTTCCCAACTTGTCATCATCACCCCGCCAGAAGGACCTGACATCGTCACGATATTTGTCATTCCACTCATAAAATGCGGGACCAAAATGCCCGAGTTGATAGCCACCCGGACCCGGGTCCCATGGCTCGGCGATCAGGAGGCACTTCGACAGCACAGGGTTGGATTTGATCTGGTTGAGTAATTGCGCGTGCGGATCGAACCCGTCCAATGACCGCCCAAGGATCGGCGCAAGGTCAAACCGGAACCCGGACACGCCGCCCTCCGTCACCCAATGCTTGAGGCTGTCAATCACCAGCCGCTGCACAGCCGGGTGATCGCAGCGTAGCGTATTGCCGGTCCCCGCATCGTTGACCAGCACCTGACGCCCATCGACCTCGACATGGCGATAATAGGTGCGTGCATCCAGCCCTTTCATGCTCAACACCGGCCCCTGGTCGTCGCCCTCGCCAGTGTGATTGTAGACAACATCGAGAACAACCGAGATGCCGTGTTCGCGGTAAAGATCGGTCAGGTGCCGTAATTCCTGAAGACCGCGCGGCATGATGCGCGGGTCGGGCGCGAAATAGGTTATCGGGTTGTAGCCCCAGGCATTCGTCAGTCCAAGCACCGGCAAATGCGCATCGTCGATCCACGCGGCAACCGGCATCAACTCAACCGTATCCACGCCCAGATGTTCGAAATGCGCCAGCACCTGCCGTGTCGTCAGCCCGGCGACCGTTCCGCGTAAAGGGCCCTGCACGCTGGGGTGCCGGATTGTGTATCCACGCACGTTGAGTTCATAGATCAGGTCCGGCTTGCCGCGCCGTGGCAATGCCGGACGCCTGCCGCCACCGGTTACAATGGATTTGGGAACAATCGGCGCGGTATCATCGATCTGATTACGCGGTGCGCGCAGGCGCGGACTGCGCACAAATGTCCGGTCGATCCGCTTGGCATATGGGTCAACCAGCAGTTTTGCCGGATCGAAATGGAATCCTTGTTCGGGTTCGTAAGGCCCATCCGCACGAAAACCATAACGCGCGCCCACACCAACGCCATGGATCAAACCAAAATGCAGGTTGTCTTGGTGTCCATCGAGAAGGAACCGGCCAACCTCGCGATCCTGTTCGTCGAATATGCACACCCAGATCGCCGATGCGGTTTCCGAGTAAACGGAGAAATTCACGCCGTCATTTAGTAGTTTTGCGCCGCGTGGTTCTGGCTGACCACCGTTCGGTACAAGTCTGGGATGCAAGCGTGTAGCCTCAGGTTATGACGCTCGGGGCGTCGCGTCCGGTCCCCGATTTGATTTTGGCGATTTCTTCTGCAATGGCAACAAGCGGCGCCAACGCTTCCTGCGTTTCCACCTCATGATCGCCGTCCGCCGGTTCATATTTTTCGAGATATAGCCGCAAGGTCGCACCAACCGTTCCTGTACCGCTCAATCGCAGCACGATCCGCGAACCATCTGCGAAGCCAATCCGCACGCCCTGTTTCTTAGCAACGGAGCCGTCAATCGGATCGGTGTAAGTGAAATCATCGGCATAAGCGATCTCATAGCCACTGAAGCTTTTGCCTTTAAGGCTACCAAGCCGCCCGCGCAGTTGGTCCATCAGCGCGTTGGCAGCTTCGGCGTCGACTTCTTCATAGTCGTGGCGCGTATAGTAGTTGCGGCCATAGGTGCGCCAATGCTCGGTCACGATTTCATCGACGCTTTGTTTGCGCACCGCGAGAATGTTGAGCCACAGCAGTACAGCCCAAAGCCCGTCCTTCTCGCGCACATGATCGGACCCGGTCCCAGCGCTCTCCTCGCCACAAATCGTCACGCGACCCGCATCGAGCAGATTGCCGAAAAACTTCCAACCTGTCGGCGTTTCGTGCATCTCGATGCCGAGCTTCTCCGCTACCCGGTCTGCTGCAGCGCTTGTCGGCATGGAGCGGGCAATCCCGGCAATACCGTCTTTGTAGCCGGGCGCCAGATGTGCATTGGCTGCCAGCATCGCCAGTGAATCCGAAGGCGTCACGAAACGGCCCTTGCCGATAATGAGATTGCGGTCACCATCGCCATCCGAAGCAGCGCCGAAATCGGGTCCATCGACACTCATGAGTAGATCGTAGAGATCCTTTGCATAAACGAGATTCGGATCGGGGTGTCCCTTGCCGAAATCGGGTGACGGCACACCGTTGATGACGGTGCCTTTCGGTGCGCCCAGTTTTCCCTCAATGATATCCGTCGCATAAGGCCCTGTGATGGCATGCATGGCATCGAATTTCATGCGGAAGCCACTAGCGAACAGCGCACGGATCGCGTCGAAATCGAACAGCGTTTCCATCAAAGCCGCATAATCGGCCACCGGATCGATGACCTCGACAGTCATGCCGGCAACTTCCGTCGTCCCGATGGCCGACAGGTCGATATCGGGTGTCTCAACTGTTTTGTAAGTGTCGATGAGCTTGGATTTAGCAAAAACCGCGTCGGTAATGCTCTCAGGTGCAGGGCCGCCATTTGAGACATTGTACTTGATGCCAAAATCGCCATCCGGCCCGCCCGGATTGTGGCTGGCGCTGAGCACCAGTCCGCCGAACGCCTTGTGATGGCGAATGATGTGGCTGGCGCCCGGCGTCGACAACAGACCGCCCTGTCCCACGATCACCTTGCCAAACCCATTCGCCGCAGCCATGCGGATCGCGGTTTGAATGGCAACATCATTGTAAAAGCGGCCATCGCCGCCGATCACGAGCGTCTTGCCGCTAAAATCAGTGAGGCAGTCGAAGATCGACTGGATGTAGTTCTCAACATAGTTTGGTTGCTGATAAACCTTCACCCGCTTTCTGAGGCCGGACGTGCCCGGCTTCTGATCGTCATAGGGTGTTGTTGCAACACGTTTAATCGTCATTTTTTCCTGATCGTCCCAACAGGTTTGAGTAAAGCTCTGCATAGCGTTCAGCGCTGGCTTCCCAGCTGACTTCCGCCTTCATGCCCCGGCGCTGGATTCGTTTCCAGACCTTTGGCTGCTGATAGAGCATAATAGTGCGCCGTATCGCCTCGCGCAGTGCGGGTTCGGTTACAGGCGTGAACTGAATGCCGGTCGCCACCCCGGCCTCAAGCGCGGCTTCATTAGCATCGATCACCGTATCAGCCAGCCCGCCGACCCGCGCCACCACCGGCACACAGCCATAGCGCAACCCGTACAGCTGGGTCAGACCACACGGCTCGAAACGCGACGGTATCAGTATCGCATCAGCGCCACCCTGGATCAGGTGCGAAACCTGCTCATCATACGCTGTAATCACACCGACTTTGCCTGGGTGCTTCTGCGCGGCATCAATCAACGCCTGTTCCAGACCATGATCGCCCGATCCGAGAACACACAGACGCCCGCCCCGTTCAACCAGATCATCGATACAGCCGATCAGAAGGTCCATGCCCTTCTGCCAGGTCAACCGGCTCACCACCCCGAACAACGGCCCTTCGTCGGATTCCAATCCGAAACGGGCGGTGAGTGCCTGCTTGTTGGTGCCGCGATGATCAACCGAACCTGCCCGGTATTGCGCCGCCAGCGCTTCATCCGCACCCGGATCCCATACCTTTACATCAATGCCGTTGAGAATGCCCACCAGATCAGCGGCGCGCTCATTGAGCAGACCGTCGAGCCCCATACCGTGCTCCGGTGTTCGGATTTCATTGGCATAGGTCGGGCTGACGGTGGTCACCTTATCGGCACACTGCAATCCGGCCTTGAGAAATCCAACTCCGCCATAATACTCGACCCCATCGACGGCAAATGCCTCCGCCGGCAATCCAAGCTCGCCAAATATCTCCGCCGAAAACCTCCCCTGAAATGCCAGATTATGGACGGTCATTACCGTCTTCACCTCTGCCGGGCCGTTATACTTCAAGTAAGCTGGTGCCAGCCCCGCCTGCCAGTCATGGGCGTGCACGATTTGCGGCTGATAGCCCTTCACCAGCCCCTGCGCCAGTTCAGCGGCGGCGAAGCCCAGTGCAGCAAAACGCTTCCAGTTGTCGAGCCAGTCGCGTCCCTCCGGATCGCCATAGGGACCACCTGACCGCTCATAAAGATGCGGTGCCTTGATGATAAGAAGATCGAGCCCCATCGCCTCGGTAGCCACGAGTTGCACCGGCCCACCCCAAAGGTCCTCGAACTGCGCCACCTCGCGCGCCTCGCCCATGGCTTCGAGCACCTTGGGATAGCCGGGCACAAGCGTGCGCACATGCACACCGAACCGGGTCAATGCACCGGGCAGCGCTCCGGCAACATCGGCCAACCCGCCGGTCTTGATGAGCGGATAAACCTCTGAGGTAACGGAGAGAACTTCTATCATCGGTTCGCCAGATAGTTGTCAATCATCGGCCGGTTGATCAACACAACACCTTCATCGGTCCGGCGAAACCACTTCGCGTCAAACTCCGGATCCTCGCCGACAACCAGCCCGTCCGGGATAACCACCGCCCGATCGACAACGACTTTCTTCAACCGCGCACCACGTCCGATTGTGCATTGCGGGAGCACGACCGCCTCATCGAGCGTGGAGTAGGAATGCACCCGCGACCCGGTCGACAACAATGTCCGCGACAGCGCACCGCCCGAAACAATGCAATCGCCCGACACCAGTGAACTCACAGCCATACCCCGGCGTCCATCAAGATCATGCACGAATTTCGCCGGCGGCGTGATCTCGGCATAGGTCCAGATCGGCCAATCACGATCATAAAGATCGAGCTGCGGCACCACGTCGGTCAGATCGATATTGGCCCGCCAGTAAGCATCGATGGTGCCCACATCGCGCCAGTAGGATACTTCCTCCTTCGTCGAGCGGACACACGAGTGCGGGAAGCGGTGCGCCCATGCCGTTCCGTTCTTGACGATGAAGGGAATGACATCCTTTCCGAAATCGCGGCTTGAGCCTTCGGTCGCTGCATCGCGCCGTAACTGCTCCATCAGGAACTTCGTCTCGAACACATAGATACCCATTGAGGCCAGCGCGAGATCGGGCTTGTCCGGAATACCCGGCGGATCTTTCGGCTTTTCGACGAAATCGATGATCTTGTCGCGTCCATCGACATGCATGACGCCGAATCCGGTGGCCTCCATGCGTGGCACTTCCAGGCACCCCACCGTCACATCGGCACCGGTGTCGACATGCTGGCGCAGCATGATTTCATAATCCATCTTGTAGATGTGATCGCCGGCCAGAATGACGATGTATTTAACGCCTGTGTCCTCGATAATATCCATGTTCTGATAGACGGCATCAGCGGTGCCTGCATACCAGAGGTCGTCGCCAACCCGTTGACTTGCCGGCAGAATATCGAAGCTTTCGTTACGCTCTGGCCGCAAGAAGTTCCAGCCGCGCTGCAGGTGACGGATCAGGCTGTGCGCCTGATATTGCGTGGCAACCGATATACGCCGGATACCGGAATTGATGGCATTGGAAAGCGCGAAATCGATGATGCGCGACTTGCCACCGAAATAGACAGCCGGTTTGGCGCGACGGTCGGTCAACTCCATCAACCGGCTCCCGCGTCCCCCAGCCAACACATAGGCCATCGCATCACGCGCCAGTGGCGATGGTGAATCAGACTTGGACATTACTTCCCTCCGGTACTCGACCCTCCGGCAGGCCCTCCTCCTGCCGCCGAAACGTCTTACTTTTTGTTGCCGCCCTTCGCTTTTGTCGTCTTTTTCGCCGACTTCCACTCAAGAATTATCGTCGCCAGCGGCGGCAGTGTCAGATCTGCAAAGGCGGGCCACCCTTCGCCATCCACCGCCGTCGCTGCAATCTCACCCAGATTGCCCTGATTGCTGCCCGAATACCACTCCGCATCTGTGTTGAGACGCTCAACCCACTGCCCGGCCTTTGGCATTGGCACACGATAGCCGTAATGCACCTGAGGCGTGAAATTGGTGACTACGACCACCGGGTCGCTGTCGGGTGTCTTGCGCGTCCAGGCATAAACCGAGTTGGTCTGGTCGTTGGCAATCAACCACTCGAATCCTTCGGCCTCGCAATCACGCGCATGCAGCGCAGGCAGGTCATGATAAACCGCGTTCAGATCGGCGACCAGCCGGCGCATGCTTTCGTGCATGCCCGCATCAAGCAGCCACCAGTCGAGCGCCTTGGCTTCATTCCATTCGTTCCGCTGCGCAAATTCCTGACCCATGAACAGTAGCTTCTTGCCCGGATGGCCCCACATGAACCCGTAAAACGCCCGCAGATTGGCGAATTGCTGCCAATCGTCACCGGACATCTTGTTCAACAGCGAGCCCTTGCCGTGCACCACTTCGTCATGGCTCATCGGCAGAACGAAATTTTCCGAGAAGGCATAAAGCAGCCCGAAGGTCATGTCGTTATGGTGGTAGCGGCGATAGACCGGATCGCGCGTCAGATAACGCAGCGTATCGTTCATGAAACCCATGTTCCACTTGAACCCGAACCCGAGACCGCCCGAATAGACTGGATGGCTGACGCCGAGAAACGATGTGGATTCTTCCGCCACCATGAAGGTGCCCGGATGGTGCCGGTACACCTCCTCGTTCACGCGCTTGAGGAACGCGCTCGCCTCCAGATTTTCATTGCCGCCGCGTTCATTGGGCACCCATTCGCCCGGCTGGCGCGAATAGTCGAGATAAAGCATCGAGGCCACCGCATCGACGCGCAGCCCGTCAATGTGAAAAACCTCGAGCCAGTAAAGCGCATTGTTGACGAGGAACTCGGACACTTCGCGCCGGCCGAAATTGTAGATCGCCGTATTCCAGTCCGGGTGATAGCCCCGGCGCGGATCGAGATGCTCGTAAAGCGCCGTGCCATCGAACCGCGCCAGGCCGTGCGGATCGGTTGGGAAATGCGCCGGCACCCAATCGAGGATCACACCCAGCCCCGCCGCATGCGCCGCATCTACGAACTTTGCAAATTGCGCCGGCGTGCCGAAGCGCGAGGTCGGCGCGTAAAGTCCCGTCGGCTGATAGCCCCAGGATGGGTCGTAGGGGTGCTCGGAGATCGGCAGCAGTTCAATATGGGTAAACCCCATATCCGCGACATAAGGCACAAGCTGTTCGGCGAGCTGCTCATAGCTCATGAAGCTGCCGTCAGCGCGCCGCCGCCACGAGCCCAGATGTACCTCATAGATGGACATGGGTTCGCGCCGCCAATCCTTCTTGGCGCGGCTCTCCATATACTTCTTGTCTGTCCAATCAAACGGCGTTGGATCGGCGACCACAGACGCCGTGTTCGGACGCAATTCGGATTGGCGGGCGAACGGGTCGGCTTTGAGCGGCAACAGCTCGCCATCAGCGCCAACGATTTCAAACTTGTAGAGCGTGCCCGGCCCGACCTCAGGAATAAAGACTTCCCATATGCCAGTATCGACACGGCAGCGCATCGGATGCCGCCGCCCGTCCCAATTGTTGAACCCGCCAACAACGCTGACACGCTGGGCATTCGGGGCCCAAACGGCAAAATGCGTACCCTCGATGCCCTCAAAAGTCATCGCGTGGGCACCGAGCTTGTCGAACAGCCTCAGATGGGTGCCTTCGCCGATATAGTAGTCGTCCATCGGCCCAAGAACTGGCCCAAAACAATACGGGTCCCACACATCCCATTCGCCGAGATGGTTGCGCGCGTGCAGCCGGACTGGACAGCTATCCGTGATGGAAACTTTGCCTTCAAAAAATCCATGGTCGGAGGTGCGTTCCAGTTTTCCGAGCGCGTTGCCTTCGCGGTCGAAGGCCTCAAGCGCCTCGGCATGCGGATTGAACGCGCGCAGAATCCAGTCACTCCCCGACTTGTGAAGGCCCAGGATGGAAAACGGATCAGCGTGCCGGCCGGACACGATCGCGTCCACGTCCTTCTGATCAGCTTGCCAGCTCTTCTTACTCAACCCGTGCTACTCCACTTCCCCGTTACGCAGTAAATTTGGCGCCCCAGATATCCTCCGCATACTGCCGCACGGTACGATCGGATGAAAACCAGCCCATATTGGCCGTGTTCTTGATGGTCATTTCACGCCATTTTTTCTGTTTTGACCACAGCTTGTCCACCTTGCGCTGCGCCGCATAGTAGGACTCGAAATCACGGGCAACCATGAACCAGTCGTGATGATACAGGTTGTTGATCAAATCCTTGTAACGGTCGCGATCGGTGGGTGAGAAAACGCCACTGCCGATCTGATCCAGCGCCTGTTTGAGATCACGCGACTGTTCGATCGTCGACGCGGGTGTCAGCCCCGATGCCCGTTGCTCCGCGACCTGTTCCGCTGTCAGGCCGAAAATCACGATATTTTCAGCTCCAACATTGTCGCGGATTTCGATGTTCGCCCCGTCCAGAGTTCCGATTGTCAGCGCCCCATTGAGCGCAAACTTCATATTGCCGGTTCCGGACGCTTCCATGCCAGCCGTCGAAATCTGCTCACTGAGGTCCGCAGCCGGAATAATCGTTTCCGCCAGGCTGACATTGTAGTTTGGCAAAAATACAACTTTCAGCAGATCGCCCACTGTGGGATCACTATTGATGACCCGTGCCACGTCGTTCATCAGCTTGATGATGTATTTGGCCGTGGTGTAGCTCGGCGCCGCTTTGCCCGCGAAAATTTTGACGCGTGGCACCCAGTCCTTCTCCGGATGCGCCCGTATCGCATCATAGAGCGCCACCGCTTCAATGACGTTCATCAGCTGGCGTTTGTATTCATGGATGCGCTTGATCTGCACATCGAACAACGCGTCCGGCGACACCTTGATGTCGACCCGATCGCGGATCAGCTCCGCCAGCCGGACCTTGTTAGCCCGTTTGACCGCCGCGAACTGGTCCTGAAATCCCTTGTCACCAGCATGCTTGTTGAGGTCTGTGAGCTTGTCGATATCGTCCAGAAATTCCGGACCAATCCTGCTGCTGATCAGTTTGGTCAGTTCCGGATTGCACTGCATCAACCAGCGCCGCTGGGTGATGCCGTTGGTCTTGTTGTTGATGCGGTCCGGGTAAAGTTTGTGCAGATCCGCAAAGATCGACGTCTTGACCAGATCCGAATGCAGCGCCGAAACACCGTTGATCGAGTGCGACCCGACGAACGCCAGTTGCGCCATGCGAACGCTACGCGCGCCATTCTCATCAATCAGTGACATATTGGCGATCTGTCCGTCGCTGAATTCATCGCGCTCCCGTGCTACTTTCAGAACTTCGGCATTGATCATGTAGATGATCTGCATCTGCCGGGGCAAAAGCCGTTCCAGCAGCGCTACCGGCCATGTCTCCAGAGCTTCCGGCATAAGGGTGTGGTTGGTAAACCCGAATACGCCCACCGTCAGCTTCCAGGCTTCGGCCCACTCGAGATCGTGTTCATCAATCAGGATACGCATCAGCTCCGCGACGGATATCGCCGGGTGCGTGTCGTTCATCTGGATCGCAACCTTATCGGGCAATGAGCCAAGGTCGTTATACTGCTGGATATGGCGACGGATAATGTCCTGCAGTGAGGCTGACGAGAAGAAAAACTCCTGCCGCAGACGTAGTTCCTGTCCGGCCGGTGTTGAATCCGCCGGATAGAGCACCCGCGTAATCGCCTCGGCCTTGGCGCTTTCTGCCAACGCACCGACATGGTCGCCGGAGTTGAAGCGATCGAGAAGGATCGGATCGATCGGCTGGGCGCTCCACAAGCGCAGCGTATTCACGCGCGCAGCCCGCCAGCCGACAATTGGCGTATCGAACGCAACCGCCAGCACTTTTTCATCCGGATGCCAGACATGCTTGACCGCACCATTCGCACCGGGTGTCTGCTCCACATAGCCCCCGAATCCGACCTCATAGGCGCTTTCGCGCCGCTCGAACTCCCACGGGTTGCCGTGTGCGAGCCATTCTTCCGGCAGTTCAACCTGCCAGCCCTCGGACACTTCCTGCCGGAAAAGCCCATGCACATAGCGGATGCCGTAGCCATAGGCGGGGATCTTTACACTCGCCATGCTTTCCATGAAGCAGGCGGCGAGCCGACCGAGACCGCCATTGCCGAGCGCCGCATCCGGTTCGAGATCAATAAGCTCATCGAGATCAACATCGTAGCGCTGAAGCGCTTCACGCACCGGCCCCATCATTTCCAGATTGGACACAGCATCGCGCATCAGGCGGCCGATGAGGAATTCCAGCGAGAGGTAATAGACCCGCTTGTCGCCCTTCTGCCAGGTTTCGCGGGTGGACTCCATCCACGTGTCGATAATGCGGTCGCGCACAGCGAGAATGGTCGCGCGCAGCCAGTCGAAACGCCGTGCGACAATAGGATCCTTACCGACCGAATAGGTCAGCTTTTCAAGGATGCGTTCGGCAAGAGCGTCAGTTGAAAGTTCGCGTGGTTCGGGCGTGGGGCCATCGTAGGTGATTGGCTTTTGCGGCATGGCGCAATCCTGCATTCATAGTGACAATCCCCTCCAACCAACATTTGCATGCCGAAACGCCGTTGCCAAGCATTCACTTGTCGAATGGCACCTGATGCATGGCAGGTCTGCGCTAGCGGGATTCCGCAACGGCTTTTCACCATGCACCACAATAGGATACACTTCCACCTTGGGCGCAGTCAGCTGGTGCAAACATGGTTGGAGAGTCAGTTACAAATCTCGCGTGTGCAGAACGCCAACGTCATGTTGGCGCGAACTCACGCGCTGGCGCTACCCGCAACGGCTCGAATCAGCCCGCAAGCCACCCGCTATCGCCTCAACCCGAATGAGGCTTGATGAATAAGCAGCCCGATAAGGTGAGCGCCGAAGACGATCTGGAAAAGTGGCTGCCGGGCCGCAGCCAGGCTATGGTCGAGTTGCGCGAGCGCGTGCGCTTTATTGCCAATACACCTGCCAACGTCCTGATTGTTGGTGAACCCGGCACCGGTAAGGAAACGGTCGCCCATGCCATCCATGATCTCAGCTCCTACCGAAACTATCCCTTCATAACCGTCTATTGCTCCGCCCTACCTGAGCATATGGCTGAAGCGGAACTGTTCGGCTACGAAGCCGGTGCCTTTCCCGGCGCCGTTCGGCCGCGTTTTGGCAAAATGGAACAGGCGCGCAACGGCACACTATTTCTCGATTCAGTGCATGCCATGTCCCCGGAAACCCAGGCAAAACTGGTGCAATCCGTGGAGGACAATCGCATCACCCGGCTTGGCGGTAACGATCCAATCGATCTCAACAGCCGCTATATCGGCGCATCGGTGATCAACCCTGTCGATTTTCCGGACGCGCAGGCAACGTCGATGGATATCCTGCACCGGCTCAATGTCGTCACCTTGCACGTGCCCTCGCTTTGCGACCGGATAGACGATCTGCCCGAGCAATTCATACAAATGGCAACACAGGCGGCAGCGCGCATACAGCAACCGCCACCGCCCCCGCCTTCAGACAGCTTGCTTTCGAGACTGCTGAGCCGGCGATGGACCGGCAATATGCGCGAGCTGCGCAATGCGGCAGAGCGTTATGCATTCGGTTTCGACGTGCTCGATGAACCAGATGTCCCCGAACAGAATGGCGCGCTGGCGGACCGCGTTGCCGCATTCGAACGGCAGGTCATCAGCGCAGAACTCAAGGCGCATAACGGGCATCTCAAACCGGTTTACAAAGCCCTCGGCATTTCCCGGAAAACCCTGTACGAGAAAATGCAAAAACACGGTCTCGACCGTTCCGATTTCCGCGACTGAACATGCTGCGCCCCTTCACCTACGATCCACCGGCGACGCCGGTGCTGCCTGTGATCCATGCCGATGACGCAATTCTGGTGCTCGACAAACCGGCCGGGCTGCTGACGGTTCCCGGCAAGGATCCGTCATTGGCAGATTGCCTCGAAAGCCGTGCGCAGCAGGACTATCCTTCGGCGCGTATCGTCCACCGGCTCGACAAGGACACCTCCGGCGTTATCGTACTTGGTCTGACTGCCAAAGCGCATGCGCATCTCGGCCTGCAATTCGAAAAACGTCAGACATCCAAAACCTATGTCGCCCGTGTCGCCGGACGCTTGGCCCCCGAAACAGGAATTGTCGATGCGCCGATCACCACCGATTGGCCGAACCGGCCCATGCAGCATATCGACAGGATCAACGGCAGGCCTGCCGTCACCCGGTGGACCGTCGAAACCTATGAGCACAACGCCACCCGCGTCCGCCTCGTGCCCGAAACCGGTCGCAGTCATCAGTTGCGCGTGCACATGCACCATCTCGGCCATGCCATACTCGGGGACAATCTCTACGCCGGTGATGCGGACCTGAACGCAGCACCGCGCCTGCAGCTTCATGCACTGTCGCTGGGATTCAGGCATCCCGAAACGGGCGTAAATTGCGCGTTTGAAGCACCCTGTCCGTTCTAGGCGCCGCATGCTGATATGCCGCCGTGAGTGACTTTCCACACGCTCACGGCATATGAAATGTTACCATTTCCACCCAAAATTACTGGTTTCGCACAAATCCTCGACTTCAAAAGTCAGGTTATAGTTGATTGCAACAACAAGACGGGGTCATTTTGCACCGACATATCCGTGAAATCTGCCTTCGGCCCGCTCAGTAGCAGCCGCCGAACGGTGGGTTCTACGCATTCGAAACCACTTACCGCCCAAGGTTGCTGGCTTACGCCTTGGGCGGTTTTTTTGTGCCCTTCAGTTCCGCTCACCTGCTCACTACCAGAGGCTCTCGACCTGTCCTTACTGGGCCTGGCGTCCGGTTGCGGGAAAATCGCAACATTCTTGTGAAAGTGCTTTTTCGTGCATAGCCAGGTCGTACACTAGTCTGTACTATCACTCTCAATGGATTGAACTTTAACCGCTAATCCCGGTTGCGGCGCACCAGAGAGAGCGAGAGCGGCGGCTCGCCTTCCTTGGACAAATCCAGCCAAATCGCATGCATTCCAATATTCGCTCGTCCCAGCCTCTTGCGTTCTGATCCGGCCAATGCCATCCGTTCAGCCTGAAGTTTTGGTCCGTTTCCGGGAAGATAGTTTTGGCAAAACACAAGATCATCATCGACACGGATCCCGGGCAGGACGACGCCGTTGCCATCCTGCTGGCCCTAGCATCACCTGAAGATTTCGACGTACTCGGGATCGTTGCCGTGGCAGGCAATGTCGGGCTGGAAAAAAACGCCAATAACGCGCTGAAAGTGGTTGAACTGTCCGGACGCACCGAGGTGCCGGTCTATGCCGGTTGCGACCGACCGATGCAGCGTGAGTTGCGGACTGCGGAGCATGTTCATGGCAGCACCGGCCTCAACGGCCCCGAGCTGCCCGAACCGGGCATCAGCCTTCAACCTGAACATGGTGTTGACTACATCATCGATACGCTCAGAAATCACGCACCCGGCGAAGTGACCCTGTGCACACTCGGCCCGCTGACAAACATCGCCACAGCCTTTCAAAAAGCCCCGGATATTCGCGCCCGCGTCCGTGAAATTGTGATGATGGGTGGCGCCTATTTTGAAGTGGGCAACCTGACCCCGGCAGCAGAATTCAACATCTATGTCGATCCCGAGGCCGCCGATATCGTGTTCAGGTCCGGCGTCCCGATAACCGTCGCTTCGCTGGACGTCACCCACAAAGTGCTTTCAACACGCGAACGCATCGAAATTCTGGCCAATCTTGGCAATAAGACCGGCAAGGCCGTGTCGGAGATGCTGGATTTTTCCGAGGAATTCGACCTCAAAAAGTATGGCTGGGATGGCGCGCCGCTGCATGACCCCTGCGTGACCGCTTACCTCATTGATCCAGGGCTGTTCAGGGGCAAGCAGATCAACGTTACAATCGAAACGCAAAGCGATTTGACGCGGGGCATGACGGTTGCCGATTTCTGGGAAATCACCGATCCCGAACAATTCCCGCGTAACGCCTTTTTCCTCTCACAAGTCGACGATGACGGTTTCTACAGGCTCCTGACAGAACGCCTCGCCCGCCTGCCCTGATTTTTTTGAACCGATTGACTGCTATCCGCGTCTTATCCCGTGAACACCTTGAAACGGGGAAGACAGATGTACACCAACCTCATTGCCGCCATTGCTGTTTCCATCACATTACTGACCGCCAGCGCAGGTGCCGTAACAATGCTGCCGGGCACCATGTCAGCCAATGCAGAGCCGACAGTACTTATGCTTGATCTTGACTAAATCCGGCATGATTCACTTGCATCAAGTGCGCGATAAATTATCGTTATACTACAAGGGATAAACAATATTAATGTTCTCCTACACGCAGGAGCACTAATAGATCAAAGAATTATTCACAAAGTTCATGTTTACTTCCATGTGCCGTACACGGGTATTTACATAGGAGAGGCACATGCTTCACGAACATGACTCGGTGGCGAATATGAACTCGACGACCGTCATGATGGTCGACGACAACAAGGATGAGATCTTCCTCACACGCCGCAAATTCAGGCGGGAGGGGTTTGCCAACCGGTTTTATTCGCAAGGCGATCCCACCAAGATTTTCGATGCACTCAAGGAACTCGAAGAACTGAACGTCGACACGTCCAACGTTATCATTCTGCTCGACGTCAACATGCCTAAGGAAAACGGGTTCGAGACCCTGCGCAAGATCCGGGCGCACCCCAAATACTCTGACATGACAGTCTTCATGTTCTCTGCGTCCGACGATGAGGTTGACGTTCTCGATGGTGTGGAAGTCGGCGCCGATGCCTACATCGTCAAACCATTTACGAGCGAGGAATTTTTCGCGGCACTTTCCAACGCGAAGGGCTTCAAGAAAATGCTGCTCAAATAGCCGTTGGACCGCCGCGCCCGGGGGTGACGGAATGGATAGTCTGGGCAAATTCTTCTCCCGATTCAGCAGTCTAGGCCGCGTCCTTTATCTGCACAGCAGTCATGCGGCCTGGATCGTGCTCGTCACATCCCTGTTTCTAACCCTGCTCGCGACATTGCTCTCCGACCGCTGGGTGCACACCACCGCAAAGGGGCGGTTCGGATTTAAGGTAGAGGAAATCGCCGACGCCATCACACGGCGCATGCACGAACAGGAAGCGATTCTGTACAGCGGCGTTGGTTTTATGAATGCATCCGACGATGTAACGCGGTCGGAATGGAACGTCTTTGTGGAGTCCCTGCGCCTTGACACCTATGCTCCCGGTTCGCAGGGCTATGGGTTCGCGCTGCTCATCGACCCCGCGGACAAGGCGCAATACGAACGCGCGGTACGTGAAGAAGGATTTCCGGACTTCAGAATCGAGCCGGACGGCGCACGCGACATGTATTCGGCGAGCCTGTTTCTCGAGCCTTTCAACGAACGCAACCGGCGCGCATTCGGCTATGACATGTGGTCGAACCAGACCATGCGCACCGCGATGCGGCGCGCCATCCTGACAGGCAAACCCGCGCTGACCGGCATTGTCACACTCGCACAGGAAACCGAAACGAGCATCCAGAACGGGTTTCTTATGTTCGTGCCGATTTACCGCAAAGGCACCACACTGGGAACTTACGAGCAGAATCTCGCAGCCCTTGAGGGATTTGTTTACAGCCCCTTCCGGGTCAGGGATTTGATGCATGGTATTGTGCGGGAAAAAGGCAGCGGTGTTGCCTTCGATATCTATGACGGCAATGACATTGAGCGTCAGCAGCGGCTCTACGCCACCCATTCGGAAAATCTTGCAGAGCAGGCACTCTTCACTGACACACGCACACTCACGGTTGCCGGCCGCGCCTGGACGCTGCGGGTAGCGAGTACAGACGGATTTGTAACATTTGCCGAGGCCGCGCAGCCGGTGGTGGTCGCCATTGGTGGCATAATCATAGATGTTTTGTTGTTTCTGACGGTCACCGGGCTCGGGCGTCAGCGCAAAAGCGCCCAGGCCCTCGCCGACCAGATGAGTGACAGCTACAAAACCGAGCGCGACCGCGCCGAACTGGCAGCGCAATCGGAGATGAAAGCCCGCAAAGAGGCGGAGGAGAGCAACACAAAGTTGCGCGAGGCCAACGCCGAACTGTCACGGTTCGCCTCGATTATCGCGCATGATCTGCGCGCGCCGCTCAAACGCGTTGAGGCCTATATCGAAGTCCTGCGCGACGATCATGCCAAGGCGCTCGATGAAGAAGGCCGTGAAGTCATGGACCGCATAACCTATTCAACCATGCGCATGCGGCAGATGATGAGTGCGCTGCAGGACTACACCCGCCACGGCAGGCAGAGCCTGAACCTCAAAACAGTGGTTCTCAACGATGTTATCGAGGCCACCATTGAAACACTACGACCTGACATTGATCAGGCGCGGCTGATCATCGATGTGCCACCAAACACAGAGGTCGTTGCTGAAGACACGCTTTTGCAGGAGGTGATTTTCAACCTGCTGAACAATGCTCTCAAATTCCGCAGTTCCGAAACACCCAAAATCAGCATCGGTTATAGCGAGGATGAATGGGGCCGCGCGGAAATTTCCATCACCGATAATGGTATCGGCATCCCCGTCGATCGCACGGGTCGCGTATTCGAAATGTTCGCTCGCCTGCACAATGAAGATGAATATGACGGCACAGGCGTGGGCCTCGCCGTATGCAAACGCATCGTCGAAGATTTCGGCGGTACCGTGCGGGTGGATACAGACTATCATCCGGGCACACGCATGGTGTTCGCCCTCACCCGGCCCAAGAGTAAGTCTCGGGACGACGGCAAAGCCGCTGCTGCTTGAACGGAGGCAGGTAAAATTTCGCGAACCGCCGTGAGTAAGAAAATGGTGGAGGGTCGAGGACAAAGCTCGAACCGGAACCAAGCGGCACAAGTGCCGCCGGCCAACGTTTTGGCCGTGCCGTCGCAGGCCCGAGCAAAGCGAGGAATAGCCGCAAGACAAAAAATGGTGGGCCCGCCTGGACTCGAACCAGGGACCAGACCGTTATGAGCGGTCGGCTCTAACCAACTGAGCTACAGGCCCACCGAGGGGACGCGAAAATCGCACCCCCGAAGAGGTATGTCCCGCTCATAGCAAAGCCCGGCTTCGGCTCCAAGCGGTTTTCGCAGGCTTCTGCCACATCCTGAACAGAACGGGCGCACACGACAGTTTTCACCTCGGTACTAGATCAAATCCGCCGCTGCGAGATCCCGCATCAGGGCGCTGGTCCCATAGGTCCAGGGCGGACACTCAGTGGACAGGCGAACACGATTTTGCAACGTGCCGAGACTGGGCGTTGAGATCGATACGATGTCGCCCGTTTTGTGCGTGAACCCTTTACCGGCACCATCACGGTCCTGAACGGGTGCAAACATGGTACCCAGATAAAGCACAAGTCCATCCGGATACTGGTGGTGATCGCCAATGGTTGCAGCAACCAGGCTCTCCGGCGTCCGCGATATCTGGCTCATCGAACTGCTGCCCTCGAGCCTGAACCCGTCTTCGCCTTCAACGGTGAGCTCAACCTCCGCCGACTTGATTGTGTCGATGGTGAAATCGCCATCAAACAAGCGGATGAACGGCCCGATAGAAGCCGATGCGTTGTTGTCCTTGGCTTTGCCGAGCAACAGCGCCGACCGCCCTTCCACATCGCGCAGATTGACATCGTTGCCCAAGGTTGCGCCGATGATCTGCCCCGTCGACTTGACGGTCAACGCCACTTCCGGCTCAGGGTTGTTCCAGGTGGACACCGGATGCAACCCCACATCAGCGCCATAGCCGACGGATGACATGGGCTGGCCCTTGGTGAAAATCTCCGCGTCAGGTCCAATACCAACTTCGAGATATTGCGACCACACACCGCGCGCGATGAGTGTTTCCTTGACCTTCATCGCCGGATCGGACCCCGGCACGAGAGCGGACAGATCGGTTCCGATCAACTCCAGAATGTCAGCGCGTAAAGCATCGGCCCGCGCCGGATCGCCCTTGGCCTGTTCCTCGATCACCCGTTCCAGAAGACTGGTAACAAACGTGACGCCTGAGGCCTTGATCGCCTGCAGATCGATTGGAGACAACAAGTAAGGCTTAGTGGCATCTTTCTGACTGGCCCAGCTGTTGACGACGAGCGCCTCAACAGACCCGATTTCCTGCCCTTTCGCAGTGGCGACATAATCTGCCGGATCCGCCAGTTCACAGACATCGCGCACGGTCGGCGCAGTTTTTGAGGTAAGATCGACAACCGTCCCATCGCGAACGGTGACAATACGTGGCAGTGCATTATCGGGCAGCTGCGCCCGGCCCAACAGGATGCCTTGCGCCGGCACAATCGGTGTCTGTGTCATGTCTTCCCCTATCCGCCTGCCGCTAAACTAACATGTTAGAATATTTCACTTACCAGCCAGTATCGCAGCCAAGCCTCAGAAGCAAGTGACAGACCTCGCTTGCCCACCGTCATGATTGATTCATGTCAATGCCAAACGGCATGACGCATGAGAGAAAAAGGCATACACAATCATACAAATAGACAGGGAAGAGCGTTGAATAGAACTCTGGTTTACGCCATCGCCATTGTGCTGGCATTGAACGCCCCAACCTTGGCGCAGGACGCCGCCATAGGTGAAAAACTCTTCACGCAATGCAAGGCATGTCATCTCATCGGAGATGCGACCGGCAATAAATCCGGCCCGACACTGAATAACCTGTTCGGTCGCGTGCCCGGAACGCTTGAGGGATACAATTTTTCGCCCGCCATGGTCGCATTCGGTGAAGAAAACGGCGCGTGGACGCCCGAGCTCTTTACCGAATACATCGCCAACCCGCGCAAGATCGTCCGGGGCACCAAAATGGCATTTGCCGGGGTGCGACAGCCTGACCGCATAGAACATCTGAAGGCGTTTCTGTTGACCCATTCACCGGACTATCAGACTGCAGAATAGTCCGCATTTTTGGCTCCCGGTTCATGTGCGGTTCATCTGACAGGCCGCATTAATGCCCTATTGCCCCGGCACCTGTGCCGGATCAACCAGGGAGCATTTCCATGAAATCGGCATTGCGTTTTGTCATCATAACTTTTTGCGCGCTGGCGTTCGTTCCAGCACACGCCGAGAGCCACACCGAAGCAGGCCTCATTAATATGCAAGGTCAGGGCGAAGTCGCCGCCGAACCGGACACGGCCTATGTGACCTCCGGTGTCGTCGCGGAAGCGAAAACCGCCCAGGAAGCCCTTCAAGAGAACACCGCCGCCATGGCCGCACTCATCGAAGTGCTCAAAACTGCCGGTATTGAAGATCGCGACATCCAGACTTCCGGCTTCTCGGTGCAGCCGGTCTATGTCTATTCCGATCAGCGCAACGCTGATGGCTATCAGCAACCGCCGCGCATCGAAGCCTATCGTGTTGCCAACAATGTCACGGTGCGCGTACGCGACATCGCAAATCTCGGCACCATTCTCGATGACATGGTGTCCGTGGGTGCGAACACCATCAACAATGTGTCGTTTGCCGTCGATGATGCCAGCGAGCTCATGAACGCAGCACGGCGCGAGGCAATGGCCGACGCGATTGCGAAGGCTGAACTCTATGCGGATGCTGCCGGTGTAGGGCTTGGACCGATCGTGTCCATCTCGGAAAACGGTGGTTACAACCCGCCACCGCAACCCCTCGCCCGCGTTGAGATGATGGCCGCCGACAGCAAGGCATCAGTGCCAATGCAGGGTGGCGAGGTAAATTATGCGATCACTGTTTCGGTGCAGTGGGAGATCAGCCAGTAATAGCCTGAAAAATCATCCGCGAACCGATAAACAGCAGGTAGACGGCGAAAATCCGCTTGAGAATGTGCTGTTGCGTTTTATGCGCCAAGGCCGCGCCCACGGGCGCGGTCAGGCTCGCCACCACCCCGATCAGCAGCAGTGCCGGCAAGTTGACGTACCCAAGGCTCAAGGGTGGCCTGCCCTCGACCATCCAGCCCGATACCACGAACCCGATCGCGCCTGGTATGGCGAGCAACAGGCCAAACGCAGCGCTGGTGCCGACTGCCTTGTGCATTGTGTGACCAAAAGCATTGAGAGTCGGTACGCTCAACGAGCCGCCACCTATCCCCATCAAGGCCGAGATATACCCGATCAGGGCTGCGCAGATCCTGTGCGTCATCGGCGACTCCCGCAAATGTCCCATCAGCTTTTGCTGCAATGACAGCATGCTGTTCGCCGCCAGCAAAATCGCCACGCCGCCGAACACAAGTCGCAACGCATCGCCCGAATAAAGCCCGGCCATCAAACCACCGGCAAGCGAAGCGGCAATGAGCGGCACCGACCACAAGCGCACAAGATCGAGCATCACGGCGCCTTTGGCATGATGCGCGCGGGCGCTGGCAAATCCAGTCGAGATGATGACAGCCAGCGACGTCCCGACGGCAACATGCTGATAGACGGCTGAGTCATAGCCCAGCGCTTCGAATGCCAGCGCCATGGCCGGCACCATGACAATGCCCCCGCCAACCCCCAGAAGCCCTGCCGTTATGCCGGCAAGCGCCCCTGCCGCCAACAGCCCGGCCACCAGCGGCAGGTAAGTCACCAGATCCTGCAATTTCGTTATTCCCTCTGCGCTGCGGCCTCGATGAGGATACCGTTGACCTCGCTCCGTCTGTCTGCCGGGGATTTGCAGACAACGTCAAGTGCGGTTTCACCATCGCTGTTGGCAAGCGTCAGGTTGACCCCGCCCGCAATCAGCAATTGCACCATCTCCACATCGCACCAGGCAGCCGCATTGTGGAGCGGCGTACGCCCGTCTTCGGTGGCGGCGTTCGGGTCTGCGTCTGCATCCAACAGCAGCTTGGCGACTTCCTCACCGCCCTTGGGCCCGCTCGCGATGAACAAAAGCGGCTTGCCGTCCCGGGTCTTCATGTCGGGATCGCCGCCCTCCTCCAGATAGCGCTGTACCGCAGCCACATCATTTTCCGCAACAGAAGTGACAATCGGATCGTTCGCCTGCCGGGGCTGGCAACCGGTGACAACCGATGCAAGCAAGATGGGGACAACAAAGGCGATATGTCTCATCAGTCTTCTCCAGACAGATGCAGGATCACCCGGCGGCTGTGTGGTTGCCGCCGATGCTCGAACAGATACACGCCCTGCCAGGTGCCAAGCGCCAGCCGTCCATTCACAACCGGGATGCCGATCGAAGACTGGGTCAACGCCGCTTTTATGTGCGCCGGCATATCGTCCGGACCCTCTAGCGTGTGCACGATCCAGTCCATGCCTTCAGGCACCAGCCGGTCAAAAAAACCTTTCAAATCGGTTTTGACGTCCGGATCGGCATTCTCCTGTATCAGCAGCGAGCAACTGGTATGCTGACAGAAAACCGTCAGTAAACCGGTAACGATTCCACTCAAATCGACAAAGGTCTCCACCTCGCCGGTGAACTCGTAAAGTCCTCCGCCATAGGTGGAAATCGACAATTGCCTTTGTTCATGCCGCATTCAGGCTGGCCTCGTTAGGGTGCGAAAATCAGCATCGGTTATTTGGAACGACAACCGGAACTGACGCATTAACGTCCTGTTAATGCCACACTCTCCCCTCACAACGTATCACATCAACAAGGGAGTCCATTATGCGTACACCAGGTCTGTTGAAGACTTCGTTCATAGCCCTCTCGCTTGCGGGCGTAACCGCTGCGGCCCCAGCCCAGGAAGCGCCAGCGGAACTCCTAAGCGCATATGAGGAATATGCGGCGGCAGTTCTTGCAAATCCGTCCGGCGACGATCCCGCGGTTGTCATGGCCGGTGAAAATCTCACCGCGGTCTGTGACTCTCTCGGAACGCAAAGTGTTTCGGCTTGTCTCGATCAATATATCGCGCCCGAGATGCGGCTACCCAACGATGTCGACCTGTTGATGGCACCCATGGCCGAAGAGCCGGTTGTCGAAGAAATCGTCCCGGAGATCGTTGAAGAGCCGGCAGTCGAAGAACCCATAGAGGAAATGGCGCCAGAGGAACCTGCCCTCGAAGATATGCCGATGGAAGAAGCGGAACCAGAACCTGAACCCGAGGTGATGGAGGAACCCGCTCCCGAAGCGATGGAAGAACAACCGGCAGTCGAGGACGAGGCTATGCCGGACGCTGAACCCGTCGAAGAACCCGCTGCAGAAGAGCCCGTCGCCGAGGAAATGCCTGTGGAGGAACCCGTTGGCGAAGAACCGATGGAGCCGGTTGAGGTGATCGAACCGATTGAGGATGGCGCCGAAGTCCTCGTTGAGGAAGTCGCCCCGTTGCTCGACAGCGCCAAAGACAGCGATAGCGAAGCCAGCGCATCAGCCGAAGCCGCTCCGGCTGAAGCAGACCAGGCCGCACCTGCAGAGGAAGAAGCCGCCGCGCCTCCGCCTGAGGATGATTCAGCGGCACAAGCTGAAATCGCGCCTCAGCAGATTGAATCGGTCGCCGAAGAAGAAGGTGAGCTGATATCTGAGGAAGAAGAAGTGATGGCCCGGACGTCCGGTGCCGACGCACCGCCGGAGGCGGAAGTCGTGGCAAAGGACGATAGCGGTTTCCGCATCATCTTCCAGCTGGGCAATCAGCTCATCCTGCAAAATCAGGACCGTCCCCGCCTCAACCAGAACGCATCTGATCGCTATGTCGAGCGCTTGCGAAACGGACGCACCCGCGAGACAATCGAGCGTCCGGACGGGTCGAGCATCGTCACGATCTACAATCGCAACGGCGAAATTCTCCGCCGCTCGCGTTTCGAGCCCGACGGCACCGAATGGGTGCTCGTTTATGTGCCTGAAGAGCGAGAGGACGATCTGTTGCAATGGCGTGACCCGGGTGAAGACCTTCCGCCCCTGCGCCTCAACATCCCGGCGCGTGAGTATATTCTCGACGCCGAGGAGGCTGAAGAAGAACAGGTTATCCAGTTCCTTGATCAGCCGCCGGTTGAACAGGTTCGCCGCTTCTATTCTATCGACGAGGTCAAACGTTCGGCCCGTATACGCGACATGGTGCGCCGGCTGGAAATCGGGGGGCTAACCTTCGACAGCGGCAAAGCCACACTTGGGCCCGACCAGATCGGTGGTCTCAACAAGGTCGCGAACGCCATGCTCGAGTTGCTCGATGAGAACCCGGCAGAAACCTTCCTGATCGAAGGGCACACCGACGCGGTCGGTTCGGCCATCTCCAATCTGGAACTCTCGGACCGGCGTGCGGAAACCGTTGCGTACATTCTCACCGAGGCTTTCGGCATTCCGCCGGAAAACCTCGCCACCCAGGGCTATGGTGAGCGCTACCTCAAAATCCGCACCCAGGCGGACGAACGCCGCAACCGGCGCGTGACCATCAAGCGGATCACCCCGCTCGTGACACCGGTCGCACAACGCTAACAAACAAAAAAAGGGCGTCCTCCGGGACGCCCTTTCCATTGCCGGTTATCAATGAGCTATCCACCGGCGTGCTTACGCACAAAATCGCCGATCTTGCTGAAAGCCTCCATGGCCTCTGGCACGTCAGGGGCGTTTTGATGCCAGACGTGCCACATGTTCGGCCAAACCTGCAGTTCCACATCGACCCCGGCTTTTTCCGCCTTGGCGGCGAAATCGGTTGAATCGGACAGCATGGTCTCAATATCACCAACCTGAATGAGCGTTGGCGGGAATCCTTTGGGGTCGGCAAATGCCGGTGAAATCAACGGATGCGACGGATCGGCTTCACCAAAATAAAGCGGCCCCATCTCATCGTGCCGAGCCTTGCTGATCTGCGGATCACTTTCCGCGTTGTCCGTATAGCTTTTGCCCGAATTGGTCAGGTCCAGCCATGGCGACAACAGCGTTGCCGAAGATGGCAATGGCCCGCCCGCATCGCGGATCGCCACCAGTAAAGACGCCACCAAGCCACCGCCGGCACTGTCACCGCCAATCGCAATCTGATCGGTTTCTCCGGTTTCACTGAGAAGCGCGCCGTAGACGGCGAGACAATCGTGTAAGGCCGCAGGAAATGGATGCTCGGGTGCCAGCCGGTAATCCGGCACCAGCACCTTCATATTCGTCGCCTGTGAGAGATAGGACGCGAACTTGTGGTGCGTCACTGGCGATCCGGCGTTGAAGCCGCCGCCGTGCAGCAGCAAGAATACACCTTCACCATCACAGTCCGGATGCTCGACCCAATCCGCGATGACACCACCCGCTTCCACGGCAGACGTCTTTGTGCCCGCTGGCAATGGCTCGGCTTCTGCCCGCTCCAGCCATTCGCGGCGGCGTTGTGCCAGCGGTGGCATGGGTGCGCCCCGCTCGGCCATTAATTGTTGAAGTACCTGTTCGGCTTCCGCACTCGCCAATGTGTTGCCCCCAAGCATATGCAAGTGGCGCGAACCTTAGTGTCACAGATGTAAAAAAGGCAAGCGTTCCGGGCAGTTGCGGCTGTTCATCAGTGGAAATGTGCTTTTATGAACACGCCGATTTTCGCAATTGCCTCATCGGCTTCAGGCACATCGGGCGCGCAAGCGTGCCACACATGCCACATTTCTGGCCATGCTTCATACTCGACTTCGACACCGGCAGCCCTGGCGCGTTCAACGAATTTATCCGAATCGTCAAACATCGCCTCGTCCTCTCCCACATGCACCAGCAGTGGGGGCAAACCGGTAAGATCGGCATTCACGGGTGACAGATAGGGGTGTGCCGGGTCCATATCACCGGCATATTGCACCCCCGCTTCAAGCAAGTGATCCCGCTTGATAATCGGATCGCGATCCTGGCGTTCCGCGTAGCTTTCACCCGAAACCGTCAGATCCGTCCAAGGCGACAGCATGACGGCTGAAGACGGCAGCGGCCCACCGGCATCGCGCAAGGCCAGCAGCATGGTTGCGGTCAAACCGCCCCCGGCGCTGTCCCCGCCAATCGCGATATGTTGGGGCAAAACGCCTTCGCGTAGAAGGGCGCCATAAAAGGTGGAAACGTCCTGCAAACCTGCCGGGTACGGGTGTTCCGGCGCCAGCCGGTAGTCAGGCACCAACACCCGCGTGCCACTCACCGCTGAAATGCGGGAGGCGAGATTGCGGTGTGTGACGCAGCCACCGGACACATATCCGCCGCCATGCATAAGAATGAAAACGCCTTCGCCGGCACTTTCAGGGTGCTGTATCCACTCCCCGGACACGCCATCGACGTCCACCGGCTCGATCTCGGTGCCCTCAGGCACCGGTGCTTCAGCCGCTTCATCCAGCCAGCGCTGACGCCTGGCTTCTAGATCCAGCCTGGGTTGTTTCTGCTTTTCAAACAGCTCGGCCCGAATGCGCTCAGCACCCTCGCTCGCCATTGACGATCCCCCGACCCCGAAAACAGTTAAATCCTATCTTTAGATCGGAGTGGCGGGCAAGCCGGTGAGCACTGCAACACCCCTTTCCTGCCGCACTGTCAACACATATCCGCATATTCAGGCACCTCATGACGTCGTTTCGGTCCGGAAAAATCGGGCCGTGGCAATGGTTTGATACCGATAAATGTTGACTCACGAACGTTTGAGCGCTCTGCTAAGGCCGTATTTTTCATTGCCGCGGGACGCGGCTGATAAAATAAAGAGGAAGCACATGATCAGATTGACATTGGCAGCCGCGGCCGCACTTGCGTTCACGACGTCTGCCTTCGCCCACGATATTGGCGATTACCCCAAGACAGCCGCGGATCTTGAATATTGCGTCAAGGCGCGCCTCGATAGCGATATTGATGTGCCTTATGGTTGCCGCACGCTCACCGAGCGTTTCTGGATGGCCGTTGCTGAAGAAGCAAAGAAATAAGCGAAACCATTTTCGCAATCACGAAGGGCGGCACCTGCCGCCCTTTTATTTTGCCTAATTTCGCGAAGCGCCACCGGCTCAGCTGAACAACCGATCCCCTTGCTCATCGACAATTTGCCGACCTTTGGCCAGCGTCGATTGCGTGGCGACATCCGCCGAGGCCAGCCGGTCGGCACGGATGAACTGGTGCGTCTTCATGTCGCCATCGATTTCCTTCTGGATCAGACCGCACAACTGATACTCACTGCCCGCACGCATCTCCACTGCAGTGATGATGAAACCCTGATATTCCTCGGTGTCCAAAGCCTTGGGCGCACCAGGCTCAGCATCACCGCCACCGAACAGTTTTTTCAGGAAGGACATTTGCTACTCCTAGCACCCTCGGTCCACATCTACGCCTGCAAACGTATATATAATGTCTGGTCTCACGACAAATTCCGAAATGCTTCGCGTAAAATCTTGAGAAAGAATTCGGAGATAGGGTCCGTAGCCGCGACGTTAACCTTAACACAATGTGTGGCCGAAGGGAGACACCCCAAAAATTCGTTTTTTTCCGACACTTAAGTGATTGACCATCGTTAGAAATGTATAATAAATTGCCTAAGAATTTGCGCGACTCGGTCGCATTTTTTAAGGACTCTTTTGGAGGACGTTCATGATCAAACGTTTATTGGCACCGATTGCCGCTGCCGGATTGCTTAGTGCAGCACCCGTACCCGCTTATGCGGTTCTTTTCGATTTTACCGACGCCAACGTGTCATTCATTGACATCGGTGGCCTGACAGCAACCGTGACAGCTTCTGACACGCTGACTTTCGGCCCCGTTGATGCTGTTGGCCCGCTAGGCCCTCTTGCATTGAACAACGATGGAATCGGCGTTACGTATGGTGACGATGAGATTTCGTACCCGGACGAATGGGTGAAGGTTACTTTTTCGAACACCGTTGAGTTGACTGGCGCATTCTTCCTGGATTTGTTCCAAGGTACAACCGAGGATGAAATTGCGGAAATTCATGTAAACAGCATCGGTTCTGCTGATGCGAGTCTGGCAGCTCAGGTCGCGACTGGTGTTTCCGGTGGCTTCGGTTATTTGAGCGGTTTGTCGCTCATTGGCAGTACATTCTACTTCCTTGCCAATGACACAAATGACGGGCTTGGAAATCCTGACTATGCGCTTGCTGCGCTAGAGGTTGAGATGGTTCCGGTTCCGGCTGCATTGCCGCTGTTTGTTGGCGGTCTGGGTCTGCTTGGTTATTTGGGACGCCGGAAGAAAGCATCGATCGCTTAATCAACGACGCATCCTAGAACTACTAAAGCGGCCCCATTTGGGGCCGCTTTTTTGTTCTGGTTTGCTTGTGAGGCACCAATTACAGCGTTTCGGCAAAACTGTTGGTGTGTCGGGCCATGTGGGCCCGGCTATGCCCGGACTTCCTGTGTGTCCCATCCGGAAAAGAGTGTATTGGCTTCGTCAGCGGGACAGGACAGGTGCAGCTGCGCGTAATACCAGCCGTCGGCTTCCATGCCCTCGGGATCGATGCCGCGCTCCTGTAGCGAATCGAGCACGCGGGATTGCTCTTCCTTAGACGCGAAGCGGCGCTGACGTACGGGCTGGCCCGCGCGGCGCGAGACATATCCGCGTTCTGCCAGGGATTCTGCGGCGGGTTCAAAATCCATTGTCCGCAAAACGAAATGCGCCATCCACGGTTTGCGCTCATGACCGGCCGCGACCAGCCGATTGAGCGTCTTCTCGGTGACATAGCCGTAACAGCCTGTGGAAATGATCACATCGCTGCCGCCAATCATCCGCGACTGCAAGGCGTTCGGCTCCTCTTCCTCAAGATCTGCCGAAAGCCCACTATCGATCATGCCCGCCGAAACCGCGTATTTGAGCGCGTTTTCGGAGGTATCCAGCCCCACGATGGAGACCGTTTCATCGGCATGTTCGGAAAACACCTCGCGGTCGCGCGCGATCATTTCCTCCGGCTCAAGCCCCAGCTCTCCGGCTTCCTGATAGTGCGCCGTAAGCTGCTGCAGCGATTGACGATAATTGAGCAGCGCGGCGTTCACGCCATACGAGCATCCCAGGTCCAACACTTTGAGGCCCCGGTCCGACACACCCTGTCGGCGCGCCTCAAGCACTCTTTCAAACTCCGGCTTGGCGATTTCGGGAATGCAATAATCGAGCTGCGACAATTGCGTATAATAAGGGACTGGCGTCACCTCATTATAGATTTCGTCAAGAACGACTTTACCGGTTTCGTCATAGTCAAGATCAGACAAAGTTCTTGCCTCTTATTTATACTACATAGACACGGCATCATTACTGCTTGAAGCAGCGCCATTTGTTCCAAGACGGCTATGATTTTTTCGCGCGCAGAACCTAACGCCAACAAAATTGGATTATAACCTTGATAATCGACTTTGTTTGTGCTGGCGTTAGAAATCGCCTTGCCGATCTGATTCACTTCAATTCAAATCCCGTCCAGCTGCGCACAATGCGAAAAAACTCTCGCACGGGTACAGGGTAGATTGGGATTACCGCTCACCAAGCGGGTGCGCGATCTCATCGAGCGGTTCGAGAAGTTCGGCAATGGTGTCGCGCATCCAGAGATGTTCCGCATTGGCAGCATTGCGCTTATGCGAGAGCAGATAGAGCCTGACAGGTGGAGAATCAAACGGCATGGGATGGATGGACAATCCCAACTGGTCTGCGAGCACCATTGCGAAACGCGCCGGCAGGATGGCCAGCATCTGGCTTTGCGCCACTGCGCGGGCCACGCCGTAGAACCCGGGCAAGGTCATGGCCACCCAGCGCTTGCGTCCAAGCTTTGCCAGCACCTGATCTTCCCAATCAGCAAAACTGCCAATCGGCGAGAATATGATATGTGGCATGTCGCAGAACAGATCGAGCGGGATCGGTTCACCCTCAGCTATTCCCTTTCGCTTTAAGCGCTGGTTATTGCGAGAGACGACGGCTTTGGAAGACGAATGAAAGACCGGTGTCCACTCGACCCACTCTGGCGTTTCAAACGGCGGTGCAAGTGCGAAGTCGAGTGAACCGTCGGAAAGCTGACTGATAACGGACCGCTCGTTGGTGTCGACAAGTTGCAGGCGCACTCTTGGCGAGATTTGGCTGATCCTGTCCACGAGCTTCGGCATCAGCATTTCCGAGAAATAGTCCGTGCCGAATATCCGGAATGTACGATCGACGCGCGCGGGATCAAATGGCTTGCCGCCCCCCAAAGCCAGTTCAAGCCCATCGAGAGCCGACCGCACCGGCTCCTCAAGCGATTGGGCAAACGGCGTTGGCACCATCGCTTTGCCCTCACGCACGAACAGCGGATCGTCGAGCATGTGACGTAATCGGTTAATGGCCGAACTGACAGCGGGTTGGCTCAGTCCAATCCGGCCAGCCGCCTGCGTAACATTACGCTCGGTGAGCATGGCATCGAGCACGCGCAGCAGGTTGAGGTCGAAGGTCTTAAAATTCATGTCATGAATTATAATTATACAAACTATCGATTTCAATTATTTCGTTGATTACTGCATATCACTCGCACGCCACCGGCCGGCGGCGCTTGAAACCTTCAAGTGCAACCAAAGATGCGAGGATATTCGCGATGAATAGACATATGACAAAACCGCAAGTCGCCCCCGGCACGACCGTTGAGTGGCTGCATTCCACCTACAAAATCCTGCTGACACCGGATCAGACGAACGGCGAGCTCGGGCTGTTTGAGGCATTGTGTGCGCCGGAAGCGGGTCCAGCGCGCCACATTCACCACAAAGAGGATGAGACTTTCTACATCCTGCAGGGAGAGGTGATGTTCTGGCTCGAGGGCGAGACAATGACGAGAAACGCAGGCGAATGCGTCTTTATACCCCGCGGCAAGGAACACACCTTCCACGTCGTTGGCCCGAACCCGGCCCGCATGCTGGTCGCGATGACACCGGGCGGCTTTGAGGGCTTCTTCCCTGCAATGGCAGCCGGCGCCTACCGCATCCCCGAGGACATGCCGACGGTGGTTGAAACCGGGTGGGCCTACAACCTGGAATTCACCGGCCCGCCGCTGAAGGCCTGAGCAGGATCAAGATGGAGAACATGGAAATGAAAACCACGATTCTAGTCGCCATATTCGGCCTTCTGTCGCTCCCGGCTCTGGCACATGACAGCGTAGAGCATCTGCCTTCGGCGGATATTCTGCCCGAAGACGTCATTCAGATATCCAGTGTCGTGCCCGCCATGGGTGAACACTGGGCAAATCCTGCAACCCTGCCGCTTGGCCCGATCTATTGTGTGCACGAGGGCAAGATTGTCTGCCTCGAGTTCATGATGAGCCAGCAGGATTTTGCTGACGGCAAATCATGGCCTGACCTTGCCGGTATCCCCGGTCTGCCGCCGGTAAACCACACCCATATCGGCTTTCAGCCGCATGGGCATGAGGGGTTCGAGGTGCCGCACTACGACATCCATATGTACTTCCTCAGCCCCGAGGATGTGGTAAAGATTCAGCCGTGATGGCCGGAAGTCCGACGAACGAAACCCGCGCTTTGCAATGAGCGCGGGTTGTCTTTTCATGAAATCTACGCCCTGATCCACATGGACACAGATCATTGCAAATCCTCGGGTCTGGGGTGACGAGTGGATGAGGTTGGTCACAGTGGGTGGGCAGTTTCCAAACCAGACAAATGCCTATTTCTTCCCGCTGCGGATGATCTTTTTGATCTTGAGTGGCGGGATGCCGGATTTTTCTGAAATCTCGCGGTCCTGTTCGGCAAGCGCGGCTTTCACCGCGTCTTCCCCACCATCGAGACCTTCGAGCAGGTCGGCGGGCACGCGCCGGTTGGAGCGTTGGCTATCATCTTCATAGATCACGTCATAGGTGACCATTTCGACGCGCCGGGTCATTTTCCTGGCCATGCGATTTCTCCAATGAAAGAAGCGGCGGCGGTCGCCCCCTCTCCCTTGGGGGAGAGGGTTGGGGTGAGG